>Ga0247807_10000967_pt1 | contig 17577 bp, 14 predicted proteins | sample UWRJL074202C1_FD_179931 | JGI IMG/M metagenome (GOLD analysis project Ga0247807, IMG submission 179931) | Plant litter microbial communities from Arlington Agricultural Research Station in Wisconsin, United States - UWRJ-L074-202C-1 | ecosystem: Environmental > Terrestrial > Plant litter >...
GTGGTTCTTTCTTCCAGTTCCTGGTTACTCTGTAAAAGTTCTTCCTGCTGTACGCGGAGCTCTTCTTCTGAAGTCTGAATCTTTTGAGTCTGCGCTTCCAGCTCAGCATTTAATCCTTCCAGTTCACTATGCTGCGCTTGTAATTCTTCAGCCTGTGCCTGTGTCTCTTCCAGAAAATCCTGCAATCTCTTACGATTCTGAGCCACATGAACAGCAACGCCTATATTCTTAGAAATGTTATTAAAAAAATCTAATTGCAATTGACTAAAAGTAGTCAGAGAACCTAATTCCATTACCCCTGCAATTACATTATCCCTGATAACAGGTACCGCAACAATATTTTTAGGCTTAGTATTTCCGGCTGCATAACTAATTGTTAATTCACCATCAGGAATATCATTAATCAAAATCTGTTTACCTGATTTCAGGGCCTGTCCAGCCAATCCTTCTCCTGGTTTAAGTATTTCTTTACGCTGACCTTCTAATAGGGCATAACTTCCAGCCAGATGAAGCAGGCGGTCTTCTTCCAGGATATAAAATGCTGCGATCTGAGCATTTGTATGCTGAACTATACTTTCAAGGACATCGTTAGCCAGACCTTCTATATTTTTCTCACCAACCATTTTATTATTCAGATTAGCAATACCCGACTGCAACCATTCCTTATCTGCTAACAAAGAGAAAGAATACTGCAGCGATTCAGCCATTGAATTTAGCGAGACCGCCAAACGTCCTAACCCGTCCTCTGATTCTTCATCCAGTCTGATCTGGTAATTACCACTGGAAATCTGGGCAGCTATATTCTGAATAACCTGAATTCTCCGGTCAACTTCTTTATTCGTCTTTTCCAGCTCATCCTGTAATTTAAGCCTTGTATTAAAATCAGATGAAACTCTGCGATAAAAGAAAATGGTAATTAAAACAGCAAGAAATGCTGCAAGCAAAATTAATAATGGCGTAAAATCAGCCAGTTTACTCTGACTAGCTGTACGTGTGGCCAGCAGACCGTCTTCCTCAAGCTGCATTGCCCGGATTACTCTTCTGGCATTATCCATATAGGCCTTACCAGCCAGCAGATCTCCGACACTTACAGATCCGCCTTTTCTTTTAATCGCAATAGTCTTTTCCAGAACGTTTAAACGTCCTTCTATAATTTCCCTCAGCTTATTGATATTAGCCTGCTGCGCAGGATTATCTGCTGTTTCGTGCTGTAAAGTATCCAGTAAAACAACCGCTTCTGCTTTAGCTCCGTTATAAGGCTGCAGAAATGCTTCTTCTCCTGTTAACAAAAATCCCCTCTGCCCTGTTTCCGCATCCTTCAATGTAGATAAAACTCCGTCAGTATGCCTGATAACAGAATTACTATGCGAAACCAGTTGTGAGTTTTTAATCAGATTACTGATACTTACATAAGAAGCAAAAGAACTGATAAAAAGCAATAATAAAGATAACCCCAATCCAAAACGCAGGTTATTTTTTAATTTTTTCTTGATCATAAAAAGGAAATATTTTTAAGCTGTTTCAGTGGTTGAAATAAGAGGAATATTGAAATAAAATTCAGACCCTTCTCCCAAAGTACTATCTACCCCTACCGTTCCACCATGTCTTTCAATAATCTCTGCAGAGATATATAAACCAATTCCAAGCCCCTGGAAATGAATAGATGTTTCTTCGACACGATAAAATTTATCAAAGACATTTTTTTGCTGTTCCGGCTGAATTCCTATTCCAAAATCTCTGACCGCGACAATCACGCGATCGTCTTCAACAGCGACCTTAATATGAACCTCGGTTGTTCCCGGAGCATATTTAATCGCATTAGTCAGAAAATTTACAATAACCTGCTCAATACGCATTTCATCAGCAAAAATTTCAACAGGCACATGACCTGTTTTTATAATTGTAAATTCAGGATTAGATTGATGAATGACTTCTAAGATATTATCCAGAAGCGTATTTAAATTAAAATATTTTTTATTAAACTTGAGTTTACCACTTTCAATTTTAGAGATATCAAGCAGATCAGCAATCAAATCATTCAGTTTATCTAATTGCAGCTGCGCTTTTTTCAGGTGTTTTTTTACTGTAGGAATATCCCCTTTATCTACACTTCTTTCCAGTAACTGTACATATCCCTTAACACTTGTCAATGGAGTTTTCAATTCATGGCTGGCGATACTAATAAATTCATCCTTTTTTCTTTCCGCTCTTTTTCTGAATTCGATCTCTTCAAGCAGTGTTTTCTGAATCTCTATTAATTTTCTGCTTTGTTCATAGATCCGGTAAAAAGTTTTCACCTTCAGCAGCAAAATGTTTATATCTACAGGTTTAGTGATGTAATCAAGACCTCCGGAAGAATAGCCTTTAGTAATAAAACTTAATTCAGTATTTGCTGCTGATAAAAATATGATTGCTGTTTCTTTGGCTTTACTGTATCCTGCTATAGCTTCTGCAACCTCAAATCCATCCATCCCAGGCATCTGAACGTCTAATATAATTAATACATAAGCTATTTTAAGCACTTTTTTCAGGGCTTCTTCACCCGAGGAAGCCGTATCGACTTCAAAGTTGTGTCTTTCAAGAACTTTTTTTAGAGAAATTAAATTCTCCGGTGTATCGTCTACAATTAGGATCATTATGATGAATAAATAATACTTCAACTATTTTACTCTCAACCATTAAAGATAATAGTCTTCAAAAGTTTTGTAAATTAGAGAATTTATTTTGTTTAAATTATACCCGTAATAAAATTGTGGCTGAATTTTAAAGCTGGTTACTATTAAAAGTATCCCCCTGGTTAATATCGCCTGTTTCAAAACCTTTTTTAAACCAATACATCCGTTGAGCTGAAGTTCCATGGGTAAAAGCATCCGGAACAACCTCTCCTCCAGATCTTTTTTGCAACTTATCATCACCAATGGCATTTGCAGCAGTCAGCGCCTCTTCCAGATCTCCGGGGTCCAGCTCAAAATCCTTAAGGTTTTGGGCACGATTAGCCCACAGCCCCGCAAAAAAATCGGCCTGCAGTTCCAGTTTTACAGAAAGTTTATTGTATTCAGTTTTCGATAAAGAGCCTCGTGCACGCTCTAATTTTTCAGATATACCCAGCAGATTTTGTACATGATGCCCTACTTCATGCGCAACTACATAAGCCTGTGCAAAATCGCCTGCCGCACCAAAACGATCTTTCAAATCCGTATAGAAGCCCAGATCAATATATACCCTATGGTCACCAGGACAATAAAAAGGACCAACAGCCGCTTCTGCGAAACCACAGGCTGAATCTGTACTTCCCGTAAAAACTCTGAGTTTAGGATGCTCATAGGTCTTTCCCATTTTATTAAATTCTTCATCCCAAACCTGTTCCGTAGATGCAAGTACTCCGCTAACAAATTTCAGTTCAGGATCAGTAACTGGTCCCTGTTTAACCTCAGTTTGTTGTCCGCTCTCTCCTAAAGGCAATTGCGAAACCAGCCCGGTAAGGTCAGTGCCAAAAAACAAGCCTGCAATAACTATAATCAGGCCAATACCACCACCCAACATTGTTTTACCTCCAGAGAGACCTCTTGCATCTTCTACATTATCACTACCCTTACCGAACCACTTCATATTTTTTCTATTATTCAGTTATAACAAATATTCAGTTCAATTGTTATGCCAGATTGAATTAATTTAAAGTCTGTGCAAAAGCTTTCAATGCAGCTAAAATCCGGCTTCCTGTACTTTCAGCACCTAAGGTAACTGCAATATCAAAAACACCAGGTCCAAATTTCCCGCCTACCAGCATAATCCGGAAAGGCAACATCAATTCTCCTGGTTTCAGGTTATGTTCAGCAGCCAGCACTTTGAATTTCTCTTCCAGCTCTAAAGCAGTAAGACCATCTTCAAGCATCGGTATATAAGCATTAAAAAATGCTGCCTTTTCTATGTTCCATTTACTTTGTACAGCAGGAAGGTCATAGACTTCCGGTGCTTTAAAAAAATATTCACTTTGAGCAACAAAATCAGTCAGTAAGTTACATCTGTCTTTAATCAGGCTGATTACCTTCAGCGTAAAGCTGTCATCTGCCAGCGTAATTTCTTTAGCAGCCAACTCCTGCTTAACGATATCCATTAAATCAGCAGCAGCAGTATTTTTAATCCATTCGTGATTATACCACTTAGCTTTTTCAAAGTCGAATTTCGCTCCTGCCTTACTGATTCTTTCTACAGAAAACTTCTCAATCAGCTCAGCCAGCGTGAATAGCTCCTGATCAGTTCCATCATTCCAGCCAAGCATAGCAAGCAGGTTTACAAAAGCCTCAGGCATAAAACCGAGCTCTTTGAAACCCTTAGTCAGATCACCAGTCTTAGGATCTGTCCAGTTCTGCGCATAAACCGGAAAGCCTAAACGGTCTCCATCACGTTTACTTAATTTACCATTACCATCTGGCTTTAAAATCAATGGCAAATGTGCCCAGTTCGGCATTTCATCTTCCCAGCCCAGGTATTTCCATAATAAAATATGTACTGGTGCTGACGGCAGCCATTCTTCCCCTCTAAAGATATGGCTAATCTCCATTGCCCTGTCATCTGCCACTACAGCAAGGTGATAAGTAGGCATCCCATCTGCTTTTAAAAGTACTTTATCATCTACAAGATTGGTTTCAAAAGTAACCAGTCCGCGAATCATATCTATAAAAGACACCTGCTCATCTGCCGGCATTTTAATGCGGACAACATGCGGTGTATTATTTTTCAAAAGTTCATCAACTTCTTCCTCAGAAAGCGTTAAAGAATTTTTCATACTCATTCTTGAATTCAGACCATATAGAAAATTAGGAATTTCTTTACGTTTGGCGTCTAACTCTTCAGGAGTATCAAAAGCATAATAAGCAAACCCGTCAGCAATCAGCTGATCTGCGTACTGCTTATAAGTTGGTTTACGTTCACTCTGACGATAAGGTGCAAACTCACCACCAGTCTGCGGGCTTTCATCAGGATGAATACCACACCAGGCCAGGCAGGATACAATATATTCTTCTGCTCCGGCCACAAAACGTGTCTGATCTGTATCTTCAACACGCAGTACAAATGTACCATTGTGTTTTTTGGCGAATAAATAATTAAATAAAGCCGTGCGTACACCGCCTAAATGAAGGCCCCCTGTCGGACTGGGCGCAAATCTTACTCTAACTTTCTTTTCCATATTATGAATCACAAAGATATATTTTTTAAACGCTTACCGTTCTATTGATATCTTTTTGAATGCTATTTTGTATTTTGCCAACATATTCTATGAATCCTTACGAAAAAAAACGCCGCTGGAAGTTCTTCCTCCTTATTTTTGCGATTGTGATCGGAACCGCATCGGTGTTCTACAGTGACTTTTTCGTTAAAAAGATGGAGCGCGAAGAACAAGTTCAGTTCCAGTTATATGTAAAAGTAACTGAGCAGTCTCTCGTTATGTATGATGATGACCGCTTTACTGATCTGATCGAGACAATTACCAAAAACACCAAACTTCCGGTAATTATGACCGATGGAGATGGAATTATTAACTCCTATCAGGGACTTGACTCCACAAAAACAAATTATGGCATAGAAAAGCAGTATAAAAAAACTTACGATCCAGCCTATTTTGAAAGAGAGTTGAAACAAATGAAATTGCAGCACCCCGGGACACCTATTATTGGACTGGATGGTAAAATATGGCATATCTATCACAAAGACTCTTTTATTCTGACACAGCTGCGTTATTTTCCCTTCATACAATTAGGTGTAATCGGCCTGTTCTTATTGACTGCGTACGTAGCATTCAGTTCTGCCCGCAGATCGGAACAAGATCAGGTTTGGGTCGGAATGGCAAAAGAAACTGCCCATCAGCTCGGAACTCCGATTTCTTCGCTGATGGCGTGGATAGAGCTGATGAAATCCCGTTTCAATGCAGAAGATGATCCATTGATTGCAGAGATGGAAAATGACCTTAAAAGACTGGAAGTAATTACAGACCGGTTTTCTAAGATTGGGTCTAAGCCCATACTCGAAGATCATGTCGTGTATTCTGTTATCAACAATTTTATACAGTATTTCAAATTAAGGACCTCAGATAAAGTTGTTTTTACCATTACCGGTGATGACCAGGTACGTGCTATGCTTAATATCCCTTTGTTTGACTGGGTAACCGAAAACCTGCTTAAGAATGCTGTCAATGCCATTGAAAACGAAGGTCATATTACCGTTAATATTATTGAACATTTAGCAAAAGAAGAAGTATTTATAGATGTTACAGACACTGGAAAAGGTATTCCAAGATCTAAATTTGACGCCGTTTTCCAGCCAGGTTACACCACTCGTAAAAGAGGCTGGGGATTAGGTCTTTCACTAACTAAACGTATTGTTGAAAATTATCATAGCGGGCAGATCTTTGTCAAAGAATCTGAATTAGGCAAAGGGACAACATTTCGCATCATCTTAAAAAGCAGTATAAAATATGAACCGACCTCAACCAAACGAATATCCGGCATGGGCATTGACTTACATTGAAAAAGTTAATGAAGATGTCTTTGAACTATTAGCACGTCAGGCAGATGAATTTCCCGATTTCATCAGTACACTTACAGCAAAGGCTGATTATGCTTATGCACCAGGTAAATGGACGCTCAAAGAGATGGCGGGACACATTATTGACACAGAAAGAATTTTAGTTTACCGGTTAACCTGTTTTGCCCGTCTGGAGCAAACTGCTTTACCTGGTTTTGAAGAAGATGATTACGTGGCAAATGCACATTTTGCTGAACGCAGCCTGGACAGCTTTGCAGAAGAATTCAGACTGCTGAGAAAGGCTAACCTGTATTTATTCAAATCACTGAATGAACATGATCTGAAACGCAGTGGAACAGCTTCTGAAAGACAAATTTCTGTTCATGCCCTACTCTATGTCGTGGCTGGACATGTTACCCACCATACACAAATTATTAACGAAAGATACCTATGATCTGGTTTACCGAATTTACCCCGGAGCAACTTAACGACAGGCCGAAAAACCATTTGGGAGGGCTTTTAGATATTCAATTTACAGCAATTGGTGAAAATTCGGTAACCGCTACTATGCCCGTTGATGAGCGTACGCATCAGCCTGCCGGGATATTACATGGAGGAGCTTCTGTTGTACTGGCAGAAACTTTAGGCAGTATTGCTTCTTTCATGTGTATAGACCCTGAATTGTACCAGGCTGTCGGGCTTGAAATCAATGCGAATCACCTGCGTCCGGTCAAAAGCGGAAAAGTCACCGGAATTTGTACTGTTATCCATAAAGGTGCAAAAACCCATATCTGGGACATCAAAATTTATGATGACAGAGGAAAAATGAATTGTATCAGCCGTCTGACAGTTGCTATTATCCCTAAAACAAGATAACTGATCGTTTTGCAAAATACCCTCAAATCTATAAAAGGCATTTATCCGTTAAAGGATGTGCACCTGAACCTGCTGCTGAAAGAACTAAATGAAGTCGAACTGCTCAAAGGCAATCAGATCATTAGTGCAGGAAAGATAGAACGCTCTTTATATTTCATAGAAAACGGGGTTGCACGCGCTTATGTGGACGGCAAGGAGAACCGGATTACTTTCTGGTTCGGCATGGAAGGTGATATCATCCTTTCTTACCATAGCTATATTCATAATACACCGGGATATGAAAATATAGAACTACTGGAAAATTGTAAACTTTATGAATTAAAGACTGAGGCACTTTCAGCACTATACAATACGCATACAGAGCTGGCAAACTGGGGCAGGAAACTGGCAGAACTCCTCTTAATTAAAACTGAAGAATCTTACATCGGCCGCTTGTTTAAGCCTGCTAAAGAACGCTATATTGATCTGCTGCAAACAGACCCGTTATTGATCCAGCGAATTCCTTTAGGCCATATTGCCTCTTATCTTGGGGTAACACAAGTTACGCTGAGCAGAATCAGGGCAGAGATCAAATAGTTTCATTTTTTAACATTTGTAAAAAGTTACGTCACCCAGACACTATACTTTTGTATTAAATTATTAAATTATGAACTGGATCATTTTGATTATAGCGGGTTTATTCGAAGTCGGTTTTACGACCAGTCTTAAACTTTCCAATAACTTTTCTAACCTTAAATGGAGTATAATATTCGTTTTTTGTATTACACTAAGTTTTTTCTTTTTAAATAAAGCAACCCAGACTTTGCCAATGGGTACAGCTTATGCTGTATGGACAGGTATAGGAGCGGTTGGAACAGTAATCGTAGGTATTCTGTACTTTAATGAGCCAGCAAATTTCTGGCGTATATTTTTTATTGCAACCCTGATCGGTTCTATTCTGGGTTTAAAATTCTTTGCTGGCGGTGCAGCGCATTAAAGGATATAAAAAGAGCGTGAAACCATATGATTTCACGCTCTTTTTATATCCCCGGATGAGGAAAAATTATTTAATCGTTACAGGCACTTCAACCGAAGTCTTATCCCATCCGATAATTAGATTTGCTCCTGATTCATTTCGTGTAAAAGTAATTGCTAAAGCTTCAACAACAGTTGATAATGGCTTAACCGGTACAGTTACTCTGACCACATCTTTGGTTTCATCATAGGTATATGCACCCCAGCGATCAGTCTGTTTGTTAATAATTACTACCCATTTATCCTGCTCAGGAATAGCAAATAAACTGTAAGCACCTGCAGGGATAGTTTTTCCTCCAATAACCACTGGTTTAAAAAACCTGATTTCCGTGCTTTCATTTGCACCAAGTCTCCAGACTTGACCATACGGTTCCAGCTTTCCAAAGATTTCACGGCCTTTTACTGAAGGCCTTGAATAGATAACTTTAATCAATGGAGCAGAATCTTCACCTTTTTTTACTTTAGTTGTATTTAAAGGAAAATAAGAAATGTCTACAGGGCTATTATCCAAACCAGGAAACTTAACTTCCTGTGCATTAACAGTAAAAGCAAATAATGCCATTACAATAACCAGATTGAGTTTTTTCATCAGTATAATTTATTTAATAATCAGGCCGGTTAGTACTTGCGTCCTTTTACAATTGAATTCAGGAAAACAGCTCCCATAATTAATCCTAAAATGCCACCAAAAAGTGACCACAGGAAACTACCAGAAATAACCGCTGCAGTTATTATACCGAAAAACAGGCCTAAAACTGAATAAACCCAATCAAAACTTTTGTTATTTTCTTCTTTAATCATCTTTAAAATATTGATAATCCAAAGGTATCGATTTATTTCAAATAAGAAAGAATTCAGCGCTTTATCAAAAATAATGAACACACTATATTGTCAGGAACATGTAAATTATAATCAGAATGACTAATTTCTTATTAATTCAATCAATCGATTGATTAAGTTTGTCCCCATCAAATCACAAATGGAAAAACCAGATAAAAGAACAAGCATTTTAATTGCCGCTCAAAAATTGTTTTCTGAGTTGGGATACGAAGGAACTTCAACCCGCCAGATCGCTAAGGAATCAGGAGCAAATATGTCCATGATCAATTATTACTTCGGTTCAAAAGAAGGTGTTTTTATAGAAGTAATTAATGACAGGATCAAAGGTTTTAAAGCAGAATTAATTAGTATTAATGAAGATCGTATACTTCCGTTAGAGAAACTCATGAAAGTCATTGAAGGTTATACAAAAAGAATCCTCTCTGACATTCCTTTTCATAAAATGATGCACCGGGAAATTTCTTTAGCGCAGCGTCCCGAGATGTGCCTTAAGCTAAAAGATGCCATGTCAGGAAATATGCAGGTTATTGAAAATATTATTAATAATGGAGTTGCAGATGGAACATTCAGGCCTGTAGATACCAGGATGCTGATTGCTACCATTATAGGTACAATCAGCAGCGTAGCAACTATGCCATCAAAAATCACACAAGGCTCAATTTTAGACATTACCATTCCAAAAGACAAAGAAATCTTGACCGACCGCTTAATCGAACATCTGAAAGACTTGGTCACCACCTATTTAACACCCCAGAAATGATACACAAAACAATTAAAATGAGTTGCTTCGCTCTCTTGCTGCCGGGCATGCTCTATGCACAGAATGTAAAAAAACTGACGCTGCAGGAGGCGATTCAGTTAGGAATAGAAAACAGCAAAAATCTAAAGCTTTCTCAGAATAAAATTGAAGAAGCACTGGCAAAGCTGGATGTAACTAAAGATAATTCTCTCCCTACTGCTAAAGCAAGCGTCCTGTATAATCATGCAGAGATTCCTGCTAACCAATTGATTTTAGACGGTGGCAGCCCGATATTTTTGCCTAAACGTGCTAATGCATTTGTAGGAACTGCCTCAGTACAACAGCTGGTTTATGGTGGTGGCAAGATGAGATATGCAAGACAAAGCACTAAACTCCTGGCAGATGTGGCCCGTCTGGATGCAGATAAAAACCAGGAAGAAGTGACTTACGCAGTTATAGATACTTATTATTCCTTATATAAAGTAGCCCAAAGTAAAAAAGTTGTCAATCAGAACTTAGCCTCTATTGCCAGTCAGCTGAAACAGTCACAACGTTTTTTTGAGCAGGGTATCGTGACTAAAAATGATGTTTTGAGATTCCAGCTGCAACAGGCAAATATTACACTGACTGATCTGGACATCGAAAGCAACCGCAAAATTATTAATTATAACCTTGACATTCTTTTAGGGTTACCTGAAGATACAGAAATTGACATCACTGATCCTTCAGATGGTCAAAAAGAAGTGGCTCCATTAAATACCTACGTAGATCAGGCCTTATCTTACCGTCAGGAATTAAGAGAACTTGACCTTCGGAATAAAGTTGCTGAAATAGACATCAAATCAGTTAAAGCCAATGCTTCGCCAACATTTGGTATCGGAGCAGATATTTATTATATCAATCCTAACGGCAGCTTACTCCCTAAAACACATGATTATATCATGCCGATGACAGCAAGTGCTACACTTTCCTGGAACATAGGCACATTATGGACTAATAAACATAAAGTAACAGAAGCAAGAGTCCAGCAGAAAAGTATTGGTCTTCAGAAAGATATTCTATCTGATAACGTAAAAACAGAAATCAATAGAAATTACCAGACTTACCAGGTTGCTAAAAATAAAATCAAAGTATTGGAAACTTCTATCGATCAGGCAACTGAGAATGACAGGTTATTCGAATCAAAATATAAAAACAACGTTGCATCTGCTATCGACAGAATCGATGCTGAAACACTTTTATACCAGGCAAAAATCAATTTAGAGTTAGCAAAGGCCGATGCAGGCTTAGCTTACTATACGCTATTAAAATCAACAGGAAAAATTTCTCAATAATATAATCCATCTAGAAATGACAACAGAATCAACAACGGAACAGGCAATTGAACCAAAAAAGAAAAGTAAAATTGTTCCTATAATATTAACAGTACTGCTCATTGCAGGTGCCATCTTTGGCGCAAAAGAATACTTTTATTACAGAAATCACGTAGATACTGATGATGCACAGATAGACGGTGATATCAGCCCGGTAGTTGCACGTGTTGGAGGATATGTAAATGAGATTAAATTTGAAGAAAACACTAAAGTTACCGAAGGACAGGTCCTGGTTACTTTAGATGACAGAGACTATAAAGTTAAACTGGAACAAGCAATGGCCGGCCAGAAAGGCGCAGATGCTGGTGTTGGTGTTTCCCAATCTCAAATCATTGCAACTTCAGCAAATACAGGAACTGCAAAAGCAAACATTGAATCTGCTAAAGTAAAATTATGGCAGGCACAAAAAGATTTTGACCGTTATGCTAACCTGATTAAAGATGGATCTATTACTCAGCAGCAATTTGATCAGGCTAAAGCGACAAGAGATGTGGCTCAGGCTACTTACAACGCGGCCAAAGATCAGTATACTGTTGCACTTAAACAAATTGGCACCACTAAATCTCAGCTTGCAGTAAGCAGTAATAGTGTATCACAACGTCAGTCGGATGTTGATTTTGCCAAATTACAATTATCCTATACAGAGATCAAAGCTCCGGCAACCGGAATCGTTTCTAAGAAAAGTATTCAGAAAGGTCAGCTGATTCAGGCAGGACAGTCTTTATTCTCTATTGTGAATGAAAACAGCCTTTATGTAACAGCAAACTTTAAAGAAACACAATTACAGGACATCCGTGCTGGTTTAAAAGTTGAAGTTGAAGTAGATGCTTTTCCAGATCAGAAAATAGAAGCAGAAGTTTATAATTTCTCTCCTGTTACCGGAGCAAAAGGCTCACTGCTTCCTCCTGATAATGCAACGGGTAACTTTGTTAAAGTTGTTCAGCGTATACCTGTAAAGATCAAACTTAAAGCCTCAAAAGAAATACTGGAAAAACTACGTCCAGGTATGAGTGTGAAAGTTTCTGTAACTACAAAAGACTAAGAAAATGGCCGAATATGGTTTAAAAAGATGGATAATCACCTTTACAGTGATCACAGCTTCTTTACTGGAGCTGATTGATACCACTATTGTAAATGTGGCTTTACCACAAATTCAGGGTAACCTGGGTGCAACCCTCGAGGATGTAGCCTGGTTATCAACAGGATATGCCGTCGCGAATGTTATTGTACTCCCCATGTCGGGTTGGCTTGGCAGTCGTTTCGGGCGTAAAAATTACTTTCTGACTTCCATTATTGTCTTTACTATAGCCTCTTTTTTATGTGGTAATGCAACCTCATTGGGAGAGCTGGTTCTATTCCGTATTCTGCAGGGTATAGCAGGAGGTGGGTTAATTTCTACTGCCCAGGCGATCCTGATAGAAACATGGCCGCGTGAAGATATAGGTATAGCGACTGCATTATTTGGACTAGGTGCTGTAGTAGGCCCTACCGTAGGTCCTACTATCGGAGGTTATATTTTGGATATCAGTTCATGGCCATGGATATTTTATGTCAATATTCCCGTCGGGATACTCGCCGCCTACTGTACTATAACCTATATAAAGGCGACCCCTAAGGATGGGCAGGGTCTACCTGTCGACTGGTGGGGTATTGCATTGCTGGCAGTTGCAGTAGGCAGTTTACAGACCGTATTGGAAAAAGGAGAAAGTGAAGATTGGTTCGCAACCCCATATATCATTGCTTTGTCAATTGCATCGGTACTTGGTTTACTATTGTTTATATGGCGTGAAATGTCAACAGACCATCCCATAGTAAACTTTAAGATCCTGCGTCACAGAAGTTTCTCTATTGGTATGGTGACTTCGTTTATTCTGGGCTTCGGACTATACGGATCAGTATTCGTTTTTCCGGTTTTCTGTCAGAATTTACTAGGTTTTTCAGCCTTACAAACAGGAGAATTATTATTTCCGGGTGGACTTTGTACCATTGCAATGATGCCTTTTATTGGGATATTTCTTAAAAAAGGAGTTCCAGCACAATTTATGGCAACCATGGGAATGTTCCTTTTCTTTGTTTTCTGTAATATGCTGAGCAAATCAACACTTTCTTCAGGAACGGGTGACTTCTTTCTGCCATTGGTGATCAGAGGTATTGGTATGGCCTTATTATTTGTTCCATTAACCACACTGGCTATTCAGGATCTTAAAGGAGCAGAAATTGGTCAGGGATCAGGATTGAACAATATGATGAGACAACTGGGCGGATCATTCGGCATTGCAGCCTTAACCACTTTAATTCATACGCGTCAGGGATTCCACAGAAGTAGCCTTCTGGCTAATGTCAATGAATATAACCCGGCGTTTACTGACAGGATGAATGCTTTTATCCATAACTTTATGTCTAAAGGATATAGTATGCTGGACGCGAAACTGATGGCTATTAAAGCGATTGATGGTACGGTGACCAAGCAAGCTTTATTACTGACTTACAGTGATGCGTATTGGTTGGTAGGATTAGTTTTATTATGCTCAATACCACTCCTTTACCTGCAGAAATTCAAGAAAAATGTCGACATTCCGGTTGATGTGCACTAAAACAAAAAACAGGCTGTCCTTTAGAGACAGCCTGTTTGATTTTTACAAAAAAATACAATGTCGCTACACACAACGAATGCTTATACTTTTAAAAGAGTTAAAAAACCTTAATGAAAGCAATTTATAGTATTTGCAGTTAAAAAGCAAAATAAATTTATTAACATTATCTATAGATCTTCCCGTCATTATTCCGTAGCTTAAGCTCCCAAAAAGAACCCTTTTGTTATGACGCAGAAACCAAGAGTTACAGGGCAAAGAGAATCCATTTTCAACAACGAAGTTGTTTCCAGATTTGAACTTTACAATAGCCTGTTCCTAACCCTCCCATTTTATAAAATCAAGGATACCGGCACACTACTGCCCCTTTTTATTAAACATTGCGAAGACGGAGTGAAGAATCTCAAGACTCCTGCCGAGATTATTAAGAGCTTTTTTGACCGGTATACCCAAACTACAGATCCTAAGGATATTATCGATTTATTATTCCGGTTTATTCAATATATTGAGCGCCAGGTTGTATTATTTGATGCAGTTGAAGATGCTTCTTTCACTAAATTAAATACAACAGAAGACCATAGCTCATTAAGAGCTATGTTGAAAAAAAGTGAATTTAATGCAGAGCTCCATGAAAAAATAGAACAGTTAATTGAAGATTTCTCTCTCCGCCTGGTACTTACTGCACACCCTACCCAATTCTATCCAGGCAGTGTATTATCAATTATTAACGACCTCACTTCAGCAATAAAGATTAATGATATAGTTACGATTAATCAATTACTGCAGCAATTAGGGAAAACCCCATTTTTCAATAAAAAATCGCCAACACCAGTTGATGAAGCATTAAGCTTGTCCTGGTATTTAGAAAACGTTTTTTACTTTGCTGCTGCCAATATCCAGTCAGAAATAGATAATAGCCTGGAAGAGTTTAATATTCCTTCAAAAAAGGCAATAGAGCTGGGGTTCTGGCCAGGTGGAGACCGGGATGGAAATCCTAACGTCCATGCGCAGGACACCATTCAAGTCTCAAAAATGCTTCGCCAGATCCTATTCCGCTGTTACTACAGAGATTTCAGGAAACTGAAACGAAGAATTACTTTCAGAGGGGTTGAAGATACCGTATATAAAGTACAGGACGTACTTTACAAAAACGCATTTGATACCAATATTGAACCTGAAAATATTTCAGCTTTCCTGATTGAGAATCTGAACCAGATCAAAGATACGCTGATCGAATTCCATGATGGCTTATTTGCAGACCTGGTAGATGATTTGCTGCGTAAAGTTGAACTTTTCGGTTCTCACTTTGCCTCTCTCGATATCAGACAGGACAGCCGTGTTTTGCGTGATGTACATGCTTACTGCAGACAATTTAAACCTATTATTTCCCTTTTCCCTGAAAACTATGATGAATTAGGTGAAGAAGAAAAAATCCAGCTGCTATCTTTCAAAACTGCAAAAGTAAATTATCCAGGCGATGCCAATCCGCTAACTGCAGATACGCTTCAAACCATTGCTGAAATCAAACAAATACAGCAGCAGAACGGAGAACTTGCCTGCCACCGCTATATTATCAGCAATTGCCAGCAGGCAAGCGATGTTTTACAGTTGATGGAATTGTTTTTATGGAACGGATGGGACGAAACAAATCTGACTATAGATTTTGTTCCATTATTTGAAACAGTGAGTGACCTGGAAGGTGCTTCACAGATTATGGAACGCCTCTATACACACCCATTCTACAGGAAACATCTCGAAAGCAGAGGGAACAAACAGGATATCATGCTTGGTTTTTCTGACAGCACAAAAGATGGTGGCTATTTAATGGCTAACTGGTCTATTTTTAATGCTAAAGTAGCCTTAACTAACACCTCAGAAACACATCATATACAACTCGCATTTTTTGATGGCCGCGGAGGCCCCCCATCAAGAGGCGGAGGTAAAACTCATCGTTTTTATGCCTCGATGGGCAAAGAAATCGCCAATAAAAATATTCAACTGACTATACAGGGACAAACCATCAGTTCACAATATGGTTCCATTGACAGTGCCGAATTTAATATAGAACAGCTGATTAATGCAGGTATTTCGTCCGGATTGAAAGAAAAACATAATATTTTACTCGATTCACCGCATAAGGATATATTAAATGTAATGGCAAAAGACAGTTTTGATGCTTTTGTTGCCCTGCGTAAGCATCCTCTGTTTTTAAATTACCTGGAGCGCTTCTCTCCATTAAGCTTATTATCAAAAATCACCATCAGCAGCAGGCCTGTAAAAAGAAGCTCAGGAGAGAAACTACGTCTCGAAGACCTCAGAGCCATCAGCTTTGTAACAGCCTGGGGGCAGCTGAAACAGAATATTCCAGGTTTTTATGGTATTGGAACCGCTTTAAAAAATCAAGAAGCTTCCGGTAACTGGGAGAAAATCCGTAAAACATATCAGGAATCAGGTTATTTTAAAACCATCATTGACAACGGGATGATGTCAATGAGCAAAACTGATTTTTCTATCACAGCCCATTTTGCCGGTGATCCTGAATTTGGTGACTTCTGGAAAATGCTGCGTGATGAATATGAAAGGTCAAAAGAGATGTTGTTAAAATTAGCTGGTCATGCTACATTGATGGAAAACTATCCGGTAGAGAAAAGATCTATTGCAGTAAGGGAGAAGATTGTTCTTCCATTAGTTTTAATCCAGCATTTTGCATTAGAGAAACTACAGCAGGAACTGACAGACGAAGAAAATCAATCTTACGAGAAACTGGCTATACGAACCGTTTACGGAATTGTAAATGCAGGCAGAAACTCTGCATAATTACAATTTATAATCAAAAAAGGAGGTGCCTGAAAATACAGGTGCCTCCTTTTTTGATTTCTAGAAAGCCTCTTCAGCAGGCTTCTCTTCAACCTCTATTGCAGGAGGTATCAGTTCATATATAATCGGGGTAACAATTCTGGATAATAAAGTAGAACTAATCAGTCCGCCAATTAAAACAATAGCTAAAGGCGCAATCAATGGATTCGTAGATATCGCGATCGGTATCAGCCCTCCAATTGCAGTCAGAGAAGTCAGTACAATCGGTAAGAAACGTACTTCACCAGCTTCACGGATAGCTTCCTGTAAGCTCTTGCCTTGTTTTCTCAGCTGATTTGTAAAATCTACCAGCAGTATTGTATTTTTCACTTCTATCCCTGCCAGGGCAATTAAGCCGATAATCGCCACAAAAGAAAGGGAGTTACCAGTAATCCACAGTGCCACCGCAGCACCAACCACACCTAAAGGTATCACTGATAAAACAATCAGCGTACTCTTAAATGTTTTGAATAACAGGATCAGCACAGCAATAAACAAGAAAACAGTAACCAGAATGATGTTTAAAAATCCACCAAAAGAATTATTTCTGGATTCTACTTCTCCGCCCATTTCATAACCATAACCTGCCGGCAGCCGGAGTTTATCCATTTTAAGCACCACATCATCAATTACCCGGTTCACCAGAAATCCATCCTGTACATTAGCCTGTACAGAGACCACTCTTTTCTTTTCCTGGTGATTAATAACTGCCTGTGAAGCTTCCAGTTTCAATTCAGCAACCTGGTTCATAGGTAAAGCAATTCCT
>Ga0247807_10000968_pt1 | contig 17576 bp, 12 predicted proteins | sample UWRJL074202C1_FD_179931 | JGI IMG/M metagenome (GOLD analysis project Ga0247807, IMG submission 179931) | Plant litter microbial communities from Arlington Agricultural Research Station in Wisconsin, United States - UWRJ-L074-202C-1 | ecosystem: Environmental > Terrestrial > Plant litter >...
ACGCAGTCCACAAAATGGCCCAAACGTAGAGAAAAGGAGCGGCAATCAGTTTCTGAAAGGACGAGAGACGGACACTGATGAAGGCCATAGCGCAAGGGATGCGGAAGAGGCCGGGGCACGAATCAAAGATGGAGACGTGTGGAGGAAAGCGTATGTCCTCGTCAGGGCCGGCCATGGCAGCGTATTGCTCATACAGCTTTGCGACGCTGCAGGAGCCGCCATTGGAGAACATGTGAATGAGAAGAAATGGTGGCGAAGAAGGAGAAGACAATACCGGTGTATGAAAGGCGGCGCGGACCACGGAGGCAGCGGGCTTCATGGCAGGACCAATTTGCGATGGGCGGAGAATACAACTCATGGTACTTTTGAGAAGCAGGATCTGAGCAGCTGGGTACAGGACCTGGTATTTGACGATGTACTTGGCTATGTGGGCATCTTTGGCGTCAGTCCAACCAGCGATGATGATAAGTCGCGGTTGGTATTCTCCGCTGGTGCTGGTGCTTAAAGCCTCTAATGGCTGGTAGAAAGATACGAGTGAGCCAAGCTTCTCCATAAAGGAGAGTGGCATAGCCGTTGGTGCTGGTGCTACCGCCGCGGACGACATGGTTCTTTGAGGATGGACAGGTGAAGGGAATGAATGGGGCTTGAAGTTTTGCTTGCTTTGCTGTGCTGATGGCGAAAGTAGGTAAGACTGGAGAAGTGCTGTGTAGCAGTAACTAAGGTGGTGGGGACTTGAATGCCATCTAAGTGGTTCGATTTATTGGTTCAGTAAGCTGAGCCTCACATTGACATGAAAGATTTGGGAGCATTCTTGTTTCAACAAGTCTAAGTGAGATTTTACGACATGTGCAGACCGAACGGACAGAAAGAAAATACCAACATCTCGGCCAAGGCCAGGCAAACTGCTCATGCATCGATAGGGGTCAGCAAAGAAGGGATGTTGCTGCTCTTTCAAATGATACCCTGGCTTTTGGGACGCTGTTCTAGTGGTTAATAGGCAAAATTTCATTAGTATATCGGTGCTAACAAGTAACAGAGCTCCAGCGGGATCTTGGCGGGGAAAGATGTTCTGTACAGAGCCATAGCGTGCAGATTTATTTTGAGTGCCATACTCCTTTAGATGGTTTTATCCCATCACTGGGATGACCTTTTATTTGAATTTCATACCAATTTTAAATTGAATAACTGCGTATGTAATGTTATGTCAGCGGCTTACTTAACATCATTGATATATTTCTGTCAGAATATCGATCGTATCCGTGATCACATGACGATTTCAGGGGTATTAAAGGCCACATCACCGTAGTGTAATTTTACTAGTCATCACCAACTAATACAGTGATTTACCCTCCACTTATTACACCTAATCGAGCTTCCTGATTTCTAACAATTTCGCTACATCCAATTATTACTGTGGCACGGCTATGGTACTTGGATGTACTCTTTCACACTTATTAGTGTACACACCGTATTACAAGTTTGCATATCAAGTTGCATTTAGACAGCCAAAAATCAATGTTCTATTCGTTTTAATTTAAGACAAGACTATGGATTTTGACACCTCCAAACTCGCCCTCGGCGGTATTGTAATCTTTATCGCGTTCACTGTTATAAGCTAGGTGGTATGCGATTACTTCTACTAATAGTCAAAGTTAGCGTACTTCATACTGTATGGATAGTTAGTTACGTTAGTTCTAAATTATTATGGTATCATGTTTTAGCTGCGACAATGAAATGTGCTCAGATTACTGCCTAGGTATAAGCATTACTTCACGGCGGCAAAAGAATGAAACAGTTCCTTGTTTCCTATCCCCAATATGAATCAATGTTACCTATAGTAATGCATTTGATATGTCCATTGTAGGTTTTTTGTAAGGTGATACTTAGGCTCCAAATTAGGATTACGATCATACATCGATTTAAGTGTACCGAATGTCCTGAGACATTTATAATAGACATCGAGGTACAGACTGCTTCCCTCGTCTCTTCTATTACCTAGTTGGATCTACATGTATAGAACGCTAAGATCATACCATATTTGTAAAGAGCCTTCCGTCTGAAGATTCTCTGTCCTTAAATAAGAGACTTATAAAAGATCAATAAGAAAGTGATTGGCACGCGATCCATGAAAGTTACACTGTTTCAACGACAGGTATTCTTTCCAATACATGGCTCGTTATTATAGATTATAAACCCTGGGGTCAAAATCATTAATCCGTAGCGATATCAACCTTTCGAAAGCAAATATGTTTTGTCATTCAATTGCAACCATGCGCCAGCCCAGAAAAGCCCTTAAAATACATGAGATACCAATATCTATTTACAGCGGTAGATGATACACCCAGAACCGATTGGGATCCCGACACAACACGACGATTCGACGAATATAATTAAAACTTCCTTTTCACCCCAGTTTACTTTTGCCAGTGGTGTCGAAATTCGCCTCATAAACGTCAACTTGCCTCTTTGCAACTTCCATATTGTTCGCATAGTATTCCAATCCTTTTTCTACATCTCTTCGAACTGGTCCTGTATCCATCATCAGAGCCTGAAGCTTCTGCTCGTTGTAATCCTTTCTTTTGGCAAGGTATATGTCCTGAGCTTTCGAATAGGCAGCAGCATCTCTTTCAGACATTGTCAACTTCTCGGATCGCCTCGAGGGTGCATTTTGGTGGCGTGTATGAGAGTGATCTGATCTTATATCGAAGATGCCTTGCGAGTTGTTGTCGACCGGGTGCGCGACACTATGTAAACTGAGAAGGGATATGACGGTGAGAAGCAGAATATTCTTCATGTATACCGTCTCTGATGTAGCGTGCGATGGCTTACGGTAGAATTTTACTAATATTCTTGAGGGAAAGTGATTCAGGTGCAAGTCTTGTATGGAGAGATTTGTGGAAGGTTGGTCAACGACCAAGGGTAGTTCGCATTGTATATATGGGGTCGGAGGACTACACGGAACACATAGAGAAACATAAATGTCAACTCAACAACGTAAACTAGTAAATAGGAACATCCTAATGGTGATCGGATGGCTTTGTCGCGCTGTACGTAAAGCGCTAGCCTTCCCAACCTTAATATAGATTCAGTCGTAGCGATAGTACTGAAACACTAGGACAAGTTAATTCAAAGTTTGGAGGTTTCTAGATTGGGAGAGTATCTCATTTAACATTCAAAGGCTTAGAATATTCCTTCGCATCCATATGAAGTCGTAGACGAACATCGCCATCAGGTCCGCAGTCATTCGCTGAGGCTGAGCAGCTAGAAGAACGTCCGAGCGCTTAGAAGGCTCAGCAACACCGAGCTTCCTCGATCCTCTTAGTATCAGATTCTTCCTCCTCTCTCTCAACACTCGACTTCCAATTATGTTGTTATAAAGCACGGCAAATCTTTTTTACTTCAATGTCGGCACTAACGATAACACGAGAGAGCACCTCGCTTAACTACCATCCCCTTGAGATTATGTCTTGGCACATCTCAGATATATTAGTCAGTGACAACTTATCATGTAGAGTGAAGATAATCGATGGATTGGAATGGAATTTTTCAACGGTAGAGGAGTTCTCCAGGACCCCTGAGCCTATGAAAATTGCTTCCTTCGTAGAATAGCGAATTGGAAATCCATCTCTTGCGCTACCCACTGTCTATCGATCAAGAATTTTAACGACTAAAAGAGAGCGAAGATGAGTGTTTGAAGCTCTTGATGCTGATAGCACGAGACAAAATTGCGGATAATTATTCGATTCCATCATATATGAGAGAGCAGAAGAATAAGATGAGCTACTGATCAATTTTCAACTGACACAAAGCTCCCCAGGGCGATGGAAGTTATTTGTACTACGGGTAATTCCGGGGGAAAACACCATGTAATGAACACCAGGAACGGGAACATGGTAGCAAGTCGGAACTTTCATTGAAGTGGAGGATTGACCGGAGTTTCTATGTATACGACATTCTAAGATGAATTGCCTTGCCAACACAATTGTAAGAAGCGCCATATCGAGCGTTATCACAAAGAGGGATACTAAACAAATGATACCAGTCGAGAAAGCGCATGCTGGATATAGAGCATCAACCAGTTTAATAATCGAAAAAGATGAATATGATTGAGTTCAATCAGTTTAATTTTCGGGATGCGTCGTAATATTCGGTAAGAAAGTGGTCAAAATTCTAGTTCGGGCCCGAGTCGGTAGGCTTTGGCATAGTGAGACAAAGGTGATATTATGTGGTTACTTGTCACTAAGATCCGACGTCTCCGGTCTGCATCAATAAGTCGAGCTATGGCTTTGTTACTAGCTAGTCAGCTAAATTTACAACAATGCTGAGAGGAGGCTTAAATCCATTCTGATTATCCGATTGGTGGATATTAAGCGAACTGTGAAAGTTTAACTAGGCTTGAGCAGGAAAGATGATCGTCATTAAACCTTGCAGCGATCAAATGTGGAGATCAACGGAGGTTCAACTCTTGACCAGCCGGTCAACTCTGTAGAGACTATATCTTTAAAATCGAAGCCTACTAACTATAATTCATCGGTAAGACTTGCGGAAATGCACATAGAGGGCAGATTTCAGACAATAGCCGCATCTTAATCAGGGTAGTTAGTATTCTATGGAAAGTTCCTCACCTTACCTCCGTAGTATCTCTATTTATGTATCCACTGCTTGCCATGCATGCAGATTGTGTCTGGCAGGGCGCTTGTAGGCCTGTGTTAAGGTTGCTTGCGTACGCACAATTAAAAGCTCGTGTTCTATGCCGAGATGCTTGAGGCTCTTTATTCTTATCTACAGACGGTCAGGATAATTGTCTTTGATTTCTGCAAACTCAGGGCCAAGTTACACAATAGCTCATGATTGGATGAAGTAATCAATCTATCAACTATTAGCTAGCTTCACATCATCAGTTATACACACGTCGTCATGCTATAGGTGTCGTGCTGTGGAAAGCTTAAGAGGAACCGAGCCCGCTCCATGGGACAGGATGGCAGTGCTAAAAAAAAACATCCGCTAAATTGCCTCTGCGTTGCAATTGAGCCTTACCTTGCCTAGCCAATCCCAAATCATTAGTAAACGTCAGCAACGGGCATTCATCGTTACCGGTTGCCATGATATATGCACGGACTGGAGATACGTGGTAGAAACGTCGAGGTGGGTATCGCTCCCCTCGGAACAAACATTTACAGTTCGCCGCTCGCAGTAGTCAAGGTTTGATCCCTGCTCCAAACTCTTGCTCCATACTCATACAGTACACAGCCCTACTGATCCCAATATTGATGGCGGATATAGGCTTCTCTAGCTTGGGGCTCTAATATAAGTAAATGGCTGATTGGTAATGAGGTCACTCCCACGCGTGCTCGGAAACCGGACGAAGAAAACATAAACACCGATAGTATGAAGCTAGCTATATGAAATTCGACAAGCCATCGTTCGCATTATATCCCTTCCTTGACCTCAATATATTTTCTTCTTTATTCTTAATCTCATCCTTTCGCTATTTTAAATGAGTAATCGGATCCCGAGAATATCAGCTTTATATATTTAGTTTTCCTTGGACTACCTACCTTTCTTTTGAAAGCTGTCAACAAATCTTCCTGCCTGGCAAGTATATATTCACAATCCAGCCATGGAAGAAGACGAGAGACGTCAACATGGTGCTGAACGGAGCGAGAATACGATCCATGATCATCCCGCAGACTACAATAGGCCTCAAGATACAGATATCGGACAAACTCCAAGCAGTGGTACGGATGTGGATAGCATGGAGCAACTAGAAAAGATTCGAACATCGCGATCAGTAGTTCGGCAACAACAGTTTGAACCTATTCATTCTGGGGACCGTGAGCAGATAGCGAGAGTTGCTTCAGTATTCAGAACCCAATCGCAAGCTACTCGCAACTCTACTACAGATACGAATTTAGGGCGACGAGACACAATATATGGATTAGAACTAGGTCATCCAGTCCTGGATCCTGAAAGTCCGGAATTTGATTCATATAAATGGGCTCGAATGTAAGTATTAATCCATTTTTCTTGCCTTCTAGTGTTAACTTCTATAGGATGGTAAAATTAGTTCACGAGCGTCAAATTGTTCAGAGACGTGCAGGAATTGTATGGAAGAACCTAAAAGTTTGTGGTTCAGGATCAGCAATCAGCCTGCAACAGAATGTCGGCTCACCCTTCATGATACCATTTCGACTCGGCGATGTGTTCAGTAAAGGTCCAGAAAAGACCATCCTCAATGAATTTGACGGTGTTCTGAAGTCTGGGGAAATGTTGGTGGTCTTAGGACGTCCAGGTAGTGGTTGTAAGTTTAGCCCCTACTGAGGAAAGAGTTACGTGGCAGATAAACTAACTTCAACTCTGCTACCTTTAGGCTCTACGCTTCTTAAAACTTTGATGGGTGAACTGAAAGGGTTGGACTTGAAAAAGCAGTCTAATATCCATTATAACGGGATTACTCAGGATCAGATGCTCAAGCGGTTCAAGGGTGAGATGGTCTACAATCAAGAGGTTGACAAACATTTTCCGCACTTGACAGTGGGCCAAACGCTCGAATTTGCAGCTCGAGTTCGAACACCACAGCATCGCGTGGTTGAGAATATGGATAGAGAGACCTGGGCAAAACACCTCACGCAAGTTGTCATGGCAGTATTTGGCCTCTCACACACCTATAACACAAAAGTGGGCAATGATTTCGTGAGAGGAGTGTCTGGAGGAGAGAGGAAGAGGGTCAGTATTGCTGAGATGATGCTTGCTGGATCGCCAATAGCGGCATGGGATAACTCTACCCGAGGTCTTGATGCTGCTACCGCATTGGAGTTCACCAAATCACTGAGAATGCATAGTGAGATGACAGGCGGCGTTCACCTTGTAGCAATATATCAAGCTTCTCAGGCCATTTATGACCTTTTCGATAAGGCTGTAGTCCTATATGAGGGGCGTCAGATTTACTTTGGACCTTGCAACGAAGCCAAGGTCTATTTCGAAAATATGGGATTCCAATGCCCAGCTCGACAAACTACGGGAGACTTCCTTACCTCAATAACAAATCCATCAGAGCGAAAGGTCAAATCTGGTATGGAGAACAAAGTGCCCAGGACCTCAGATGACTTCGAAAAATATTGGAAATCATCGCCGCAGTACAAACTTTTAAAGGAAGAAACAACTCATCACGAGGAGGAGCATCCTATGGGTGGGGAAACTCTCGAAACTTTTCAAGAAAGTCGAAAGGGAATGCAAGCAAAACATACCCGAGCAGAATCGCCATATACTGTCAGTATCCCTATGCAAGTCAAGTATTGCGCAACACGTGCATATCAGCGGATCTGGAACGACAAATCGTCCACTGTGACCACTATCGTTGGTCAAATTGCAATGGGACTCATTATCGGATCAATCTTCTACGGCACGCCGACTAATACACAGTCTTTCTTCGCAAAAGGAAGTGTGCTATTTTTTGCCATTCTTCTGAATGCACTTCTTGCCATCTCCGAAGTCAACACCCTTTATGACCAAAGGCCAATAGTTGAGAAGCAAGCCTCGTATGCTTTTTATCACCCGTTCGCTGAAGCTTTTGCCGGAGTGATCGTGGATATTCCGGTCAAATTCATGATCTCCGTTGCTTTTAACACAATCATCTATTTCCTCTCAGGATTGAGACGAGAGCCTGCCCAGTTTTTTATCTTTTTTCTGTTCAATTTTGTTGCTGTTTTGACTATGTCTCAAATATACAGATCGATTGCTGCGGTATGTCAATCAATAGCAAAACTCTCTGTGATGGAGAACATAGCCATTCAAGAGCCGAGACACTTCATTGTACTAGTCTATTCTCTTTCCCAAATCTGCTGGGACTTCGAGATTAGCATGTCATTTCGGCTCTAAAGATGGCTTCTTTGTGTCAAGTTATCGTCTCGTTTAAGGTTGTAGTAAATATGCTAATTTCGTCAACAGGCAACCAAAACAGTATCTCAAGCGCTCGCTCTTGCTGGTGTTATAACACTGGCTATTGTCATCTACACGGGATACGTTATTCCGCGGCCGCTTATGCATCCGTGGTTTAAGTGGATTTCTTGGATCAACCCAGTAGCCTATGCATTTGAAGCGCTTGTTGTCAACGAACTTCACGGACAAAGATTTGACTGCTCTCAGCTCGTGCCGTCTGGTCCTGGTTACCTCAACGCTGGCGAAAACTTCATCTGTGCTGTTAATGGTGCGGTTGTTGGCCAAACAAGTGTCTTGGGTGATGATTACCTACAAAATTTATACGAATACTCCTACTCTCACATTTGGCGAAATCTGGGATTCATGTTTGCGTTCATGATATTCTTCCTCTTCTTCTACCTTGCTGCTACGGAACTCAACTCCTCATCATCTAGCGCTGCCGAAGTGCTTGTTTTCCGCCGTGGTCACGTTCCAAAGCAACTTTTGGATGCTGAGAAAGCTGCAAAATATGACGAAGAGGCTCCTGTCATCAGTGCAGCTACAGTTGGACAGGAAAACAACAATGAAGTCGAGGAGGTTCGAGCACTTGAGCCTCAGACAGATGTATTTACTTGGAAGGATGTGAGCTATGACATTGATCTCAAAGATGGAAAACGTCGGATTCTAGACAATGTCAGTGGTTGGGTTAAGCCAGGCACCCTCACAGCACTGATGGGTGTATCTGGTGCTGGAAAGACTACTCTGCTTGATGTGCTTGCACAGAGAGTATCAGTGGGAGTGGTGACTGGAGACATGCTTGTCTCTGGAAAGCCTCTGGATGAGTCGTTTCAACGCAAGACCGGATATGTTCAGCAGCAAGACTTGCATCTAGAGACGACTACTGTTCGCGAAGCTCTACGATTCTCCGCAATGTTACGCCAACCACAAGCTGTCTCTAAAACGGAGAAATATGCATTCGTCGAAGAAGTCATAAAGATGTTGAATATGGAAGATTTTTCAGAAGCCGTTGTTGGAATTCCAGGCGAAGGATTGAATGTGGAACAGCGCAAACTACTTACAATAGGTGTCGAACTTGCTGCTAAGCCAGCTCTTCTATTGTTCTTGGATGAGCCTACATCTGGATTGGATTCACAGTCTTCATGGGCCATTGTCGCGTTTTTACGTAAACTTGCGGATAGTGGACAGGCAGTTCTCGCAACAATCCATCAACCAAGTGCAATCCTATTCCAAGAGTTTGATCGCCTGCTATTCTTGGCCAAAGGTGGCAAAACTGTGAGTAACACCCTGAAGTAGTTTTCCAAGTCATCGAAACATAACGAAATACTTTTTGGATTCCCATCCCGCGAATGGGAAGCTAGGAACATATTTCTCTCTAGTGAGAAGCTCATAAAAGAGATAGGCTAACTCAACATTTCTATTATAGGTATACTTTGGAGATGTTGGAACAAATTCAACGACTTTGCTGCAATATTTTGAGTCTAATGGGGCGGAGAAATGTGGCGAAGATGAGAATCCTGCAGAAGTAAGTCTCAACTTAAATCCAGTGTAACGAGTGCTAACTGCTTGAAGTACATGCTTACAATGGTTGGCGCTGGGCCATCAGGGAAATCGACCAAAGACTGGCATGAGGTTTGGAAGAACAGCCCAGAAGCGAAGGATGTCCAGCAAGAACTTGCGCATATCAAAAGTGAAATGGAAGGCCAGCAAATCTCCACCGAAGCAGGCAGTCAAGGAGAATTTGCTATGCCATTCTATCGGCAACTTGTTGAAGTCACCGTCCGAGTTTTCCAGCAGTATTGGCGAACACCTACATACGTCTACTCCAAATTGCTTTTAGGTGTGATGTCGGCCCTTTTTGTGGGATTCTCCTTCTTCCATTCCGATCCATCCAAACAGGGTCTACAGAACATGATCTTCGCTATCTTCATGATCATGACAATTTTCACCACTCTAGTCCAGCAAATCATGCCACGCTTCATCCTTCAACGAGACCTTTACGAAGTTCGGGAACGTCCATCCAAAGCTTATTCGTGGAAAGCTTTCATCATAGCCAACATCATTGTGGAGATTCCCTACCAAATTTTGCTAGGTATCATGGTCTATGCCTCATTCTTCTACCCCATTTTCACTAGAGATGGGTTTCCCTCATCGGAACGTCAAGGACTCATCCTCCTTGTCATCGTCCAGTTTTTCGTCTTCGCCAGCACATTCGCTCACATGCTTATCGCTGCGCTTCCAGACGCCGCGACCGCTGGAAATATCGCCACTCTCATGTTCTCCATGGCTTTGACTTTCAACGGTGTGTTCCAAACACCTGATGCTTTACCAGGCTTCTGGATTTTCATGTATCGCGTTTCTCCTTTAACCTATACCGTCTCATCAATTGCAGCTGCTGGGATAGCTGGCCGACAAGTCACTTGTGCTACGAAGGAAATCTCAATCATGCAACCAGCCAACCCTGGGCAAACTTGTGGCGACTACTTAGGTGCATATGCTTCGGCAGCTGGTGGAGCCATCTATAACCCCCTCGCAACTTCCGATTGTCAATATTGTTCTTCCCAGAATGCAGACCAGTTCCTAGCCAGTGTTTCTATAAGTTATAGTACACGATGGAGAAACTTCGGTATTGGGTTTTCCTATATTGTATTCAATATCGCCGTGGCGGTGCTGGCTTATTATTGTATTAGAGTTAGAAAAAGCTCAGGAAAAAGTAAAGCCCGATTTGGAAAGGTTGCTGGACTGTTCCAAAAGAGAAAGAACCAAAAAGTCGAAAGTCAGGCCAAGGCGACCGAGAAGAACCAGAATGGAGGTGCTATGCAGCCAAAATAATACATTGAACTTCTTGGGTAATAAATATGACGTTAATAGAGGTATTTTGCAATGTCGGTTGTTTTTTAGATATCGAAAAACTAGAAAATAATTAATACTAGAACATTTCTTTTGATTCATAATCTAGGCCTGTCACACGTAGGTGTCCACTACTGCTTGGAATTTTATGCTGCAGCAATTTAGTTGATCAGAACATGGGCTGGTGCTAGTTGACGAAGGTTGTAGATTTTGCATTCGAGAAATGTTTCGCAATTACCGAGACCTATTCAGCTCTCCGTCGATCTAACATTATGTCCCAAGAGCTTGTGTGATATCTAAGTTCTTGAGGATTTGACCATCAAAGGCTTGGTATGAGTTCCAGCTCGTGACAAGTTTCGGTCATTCAGCTTATTGTTGCTGTTGAATCATAATATTTTCTACATGGCCTTGAAGCTTACATGATCTTTATACTACAAGCGAAAGAGAGAATTGTCTACTGTTACGTTACATCCCCGTTGTCATAAAAAAGAATGCATAAAGAAAGCACAAGTGAGCCATAAGTTAGTCCAGTTCTTCCATTTCTATCCTTTCTCAAAGTGTCACGCTGGCCTCCACATATATTGCTTAGTTCATCGAGCTGAACATTAAAGATCAAGGGAGATCTGTTGCTCCATTGGCCAGGTGCTACCGGGGGAGGAATATTGGGGATGAATTAGTCGAGTATAATAAACTTTATCTATAGAGGCGATATGTGTCAGTTTACATGATCTGCAAGTGTAGACAAAGGATCGGATTGGGTAGTCGCCCAAACTTAAGTCTCAAGAACTCTCTTTTGTGGAGTAAGACAATTTTAGCTTACTTGCCTTTGTAAATCTCTTTTAATGCTGCACAGTTTGCAGCGGTTGAGGTGAATGGGTGGTCCTTGAAGCTTTGAGCTACTCTGACTTTTGTATAGGTGATTTGAATAAATCTTCATGTCAATAATGTGTGCACTAACATATCAAGCCCGACCAACAACATTCCATAGGGGAATATGGGCAAATCGCTAAACACTGTTAGCCTCTCTGTTTGCATAAGTCCGTTCCAATTAATATTTTTTTAAAACACGATAAAAACTCTCACAAATCTCCAGATTTCTAAACCTTTACATGCTTCGAGTATCACCTGCAAAAAAAAACCCATCTGCAGTGTCTCATTTTCGAAATATCAACCAGATGTTTCTCAAGTACATGTTCACCTCCATTCTCGCTGTTGCGTTTGCGGTTGGTAAAGCCTCTTGCACAGTTCCGGCTGATGGTAACTTCTTCTATGCCAACCACAAATGCCACCAGACTAACGAAACAAAAGGAACTGCTCTCCCGCAAACGATGACAGTCTCTGTTGTAAACATTACAGGCACAGTCATTGGAACTCTCAACGGCTATGGAAACTTCTCTTCTCCTGGTCCATCTTACCCATTTCGCACCTACCCCGACGATGAGGGATTCTCGCGTCTTGTTTCCTATAGCTTGAGCCCGTGCCTCGACGAAGGACTTTTGTCGTGCGCTGGAAATGCTGCTGATTCAACTGCTAGCTTCTACGTAAGCTTAAAACTCCCTGAGACGGAGCCCAGGAGCTAACCAAAAGGAATAGCAACTCAACGGTAATCTTGCTCTCAAAGGCATGGATGGTGTCTACTTCAGTGTCGACGCGCAAAATGATGTGGCTGGAGGTGTTGATGGGTTTGGTCGCAAGTGGGGAAGTCCAGTTCATCTTGGACCTGATGGTGCTCACCGCGTCACTCTTTGGGTGAAGTCTGCTCAAGGATGAGGTAGCAGTGGAGTGATTTAAGTGATGATGCTTTGTCCTCTTCCATTGAGATCAAATTTTAGGCAGCCAAATTCTTCGCTCAGCATGATCTCTATATCTGTTTCCTCAAAGTTTTGGGCTTTCCCGTATACCAGCGAGTTGACGATCTGGCAATTTAACTTGTCCCTGTACACATTATGACTCGTTGTGGTATATCATGTCCATTCCTCCGATCAAGCAGATAGTAGGTTATACCTTTGCAAAAATATGACCCAACAAGTTGCTAGCACCATGCTATTTATGATTTTAGACGCTGTCTATCTCTGTTTCAACACATTTTGATATAGCTTCTAAGATTACAGCCATGTTCTTATAAAGGAACTGCTAATATGAGTTACAAGGAAAGCAATGTCTTATATCTTTCGCATCTTGACATGGAACATATTTCAGAAAATTGTGCGTAATATCGCCTATTGTTTGATTTGTTTTATTATTTCATACCTTTTGTCCTTGTAGAATACGGATTTAGAAGCGATTAGTCCGCTTGAGTTCCCCCAGCCAGTTCTACTCCCTTGCGTATTACTCCCACAACCGCGCCTGTTTGCACGACCTCCCCACCGCCACCACTCAACCTATACTCTACTTCTGCCAATCCTTCCAGCCATGTAATCATTACTTCTGGTGGTACATTTCTCTGTGTTAACTCCTCACCTAGCGCAGTTATGATATCTGCTAACGCAAGTCCTTGTGTAGCTTTGATGGAGTTGATCATAGAGAGGCAAGATGTGACATCAGGGGTTTTGAGGAGTGTATTGAGAATCTTCGATATGTCTTTAGGATGTGGCGAGGCTATACATTCATAGATCGTAGTTTCGGTAATCATATCGCGGACAATATCTTTCTCGGAAACCTTAGCAGTTCCTTTAATGTGAAGAGGGGTACCTATTTTGTTAGACTGGATTATCTCAAGGGATTAGGTAGCCTTACTACTTGCATGGCAAGCTTGCAGCACGTTCAATGCTCTTCTCATATCTCCCTTGCTTAACTTTACCAAAGCAGTGGTAGCCTCTGGGGTGATCTGCACATTCTCTTCCGTGATGACTTTGTCTACCAATACTCGAATATCCTGTTCCTTTAAAGGGCTAAATCTGAATCTAGTACATCTACTGAGCAGTGCTGGACTAAGCTTGTGGGTGTAATTTGCAATGACGCAGAATCTCGTGTTGGCAGTATATTTTTCCATAATTCTTCTCAACGCCATCTGTGCTGTGGAAGTCATCGCGTCTGCCTCATCTAGTATAATGAGTTTATATGTCGCGATTGAGGTAGAGCTTTCCGTCTTGTTCATACTAAATATTTGTTTTGTGCTCGCAAAAGTCTTGATTTGCTCCCGCACAACATCGATACCACGGTCATCAGAGGCATTGAGCTCGAGCACCATTTGACGCATGTTTTTCGATCCATAGATGCGACGTGCAAGGGCGAGGATGGTAGATGTTTTCCCAGTTCCTGGGGGGCCATAGAGAAGCAAGTGGGGAAGTCTCTATAGATAGTGTTAGTTCTGTACCAAGTGACATATTACTTATTTACATTTGTATCCACGAATTTATTAATCGTTGCGAGGATGTCTTGATGACCGGAAACGTCGTCGAGTGTATCAGGCCGATACTTTTCAACCCATGGCAAGCTATCTTCTGCTTCGACTGGTAGATTTGCTGCACTTCTTTTCCCCTTAGCAGTGTTGTCAGAACTGAACATTAGGCTATCTCGAGCAGGCGCGTCCCCATCCACATCCATATCGTCTCCATATTCTGACATTTTCCGAATCTGTCAAGATAGGCCTTCGAAATAGACACCAACTTTAGCGAGAAATATCCAGCAATTGTTAAGGCCTGGCACTGTTGTGGTAGGACCGGCGGTTTTGAACTTCAAATTTGGTTGCAGTTTGGACGACGCGCCAGTACGCGTTAAGTGTTACTGGTTTTCACGTGACCATGAAATGTCATTCATTAAGTCGACCGACTACAGCTAGACTTTTAAAACTAGGGATCGCATCTCTTCAGAAGGCACAAATATTAAACAAGTAATCTAAATTAGTTCTTGAATTGGCATGATTTGCATTTTCTAGGTAATTATAATATATTTGCTCACCTCCTGCATGATAAGAGAAATACTTAGTCACAACTTTCGTCCTATGCGTTGTTGGTCAATCCTCCAATTTTGTAAGTTTGCACTCGAAGGTACTAAAGTCTGGGGTGGGGAGAAAGAATTGTACCACACCAAGCACTTGGATCGTTTATTTGCTCAAGTCTTAACAGGTAGTCATTAAGCTTTCTTTTTTTAGCAGCGAAGACATTGGCTCCTGCTGCAAACTAATACTTAAATTGGCTCCCAAAACAAATATCAACCTCCTGGTGACCGACCGAACTCCTGTGAGTGCCAGGGTATCATCTATCAGTACAATTACATCTCAACATACTTCAATGGCTAGTTAGGTTCAGATCATTTCCCTCCCTCAAGCTCAAATCATTCCTGTCATTATAGTTACATGAGAATGCCATTTTTCAATTATCATCTACGACGAGCCATTTCATCACGCCGAATCATTTCCTCACGACGCGCCATCTCTTCGCGAATTGTCAACTCGTCACGACGAGCCAATTCACCACGTCGATTGTAATCTTCTTGTTGTTGGCGACGATAATTATCCTCCAGTGCGGCGCGTCTCTCTCGATCTGCTTGGCTCTCAAACGAACCTTGAGATGCAAATTGTTGATGCTGCATCGCTAAGGGAGTTCCATGGTGTGGTGTTGCATGATGGTATCCTTGCTGAGGTGGAGGCGCGGACGTGGCAGTAGGAGGATAGCGACCTTCACGGCCATCAAAACTATTGTGCCTAGATCTGTGTATCGGATGCTGCGTTGCATATTGTGTTGGAGGAGAAGCAGTATGAGCAAGTCCTTGCCCAAATGCCATTTGTCGATGAGACGGCGTTGGATGCTGGGATTGGGCCTGGGACTGCGAATTGTAAGTAGGTCCCAGCTGGGGCGAACCCGCTGCATTGGGCTGTGATCCCATATGATATTGTTGCCTGTTACTATAGTAGTCACGCTCTGATGGAGGGGCGTGGTCAAGGGGAGACGGCACTTGCTGACGAGCAGATTGTGGTGGTGGAGTTGCGGAATATGGGGACTCTTTCAATCTCATCGATGGTTGCGATGGACCAGAATTTCGGGCGTACCCACTAGACATAGAATGTAAGTCATTTGCAGACGGCTCACGACGAAGGGGAGGCTGCGTGGCACTTGGTTGGCGCGGTGGTGGTGCATATATCGATGTGGCTACAGCCTGTTGTTGCTGCTGGTGTTGAATAGAAGCGGCAGAAGTACTACCATAGTTTCTAGCTTCGAAACTATTCGGCGTATAGCTGCGGGTTTGCCCTATGGACGATGAATGTTGATGCACAGAACCTGAACTAGATTGGGCATATGGTTGTTGTGTCTGGTGCTGCGAAGCCATATGTGGAATTTGATGTAGAGCTTGTTGTGGTGGAGCGGGCGTTTGCGGAGCGGTATGTGGTAAGTATCTGGACTGTTGTATGCCATGCTGTGGTGGAGGAGTATGGGACGTTTGCAAAACCGAAGCTTCACTGACACGTTGCGTAGGCGTTGGCCGAGCAGGCTCAGGGGCATCATCATCGTTGTTTAGCAAAGACATGATGTTCGACTTCTTGCTTACGGCCTGAGAAGGGCGTGTTGGCACGGCAGTAGGGGTTTGAATACGGGCCGGTGGATTAAATTGTTCTTGACTGGCTGGTGGCGCACTCATGGGAGCTCGCGGAGCAACTGCTGATGAGCTAGAAGTGACCTCGGGCCGGGCAACTGCGCTGTCACTGAGCAAGTTCCTGAATGGCTGATGAGTACGAGAAGGCGCATATTGCGGTTGGGGAGGTGCTGTGCGTCTATTATCAGACCCAGACATATTTCCGCTATCTGTTCTCGAATGCGCAAGATGATTAGGGCGAGGAGATGAATATTGCTCAAACTGGTGCGGGTTTGGCTTCTCAACAGCCTCTTGCTTCATATGAAGTTGACGCATAACTTGCTGCTGACGTTGCATCTCAATGGCTTGCTGTTGTTCTCGCTGCAGGTTCTGTTGCTGAGCCTGCGCGGAAGCTGCTCGTTCACGCTCACCTTGTTCCTGAATGCGGAGGGCTTCTTGGCGTTCAATTTGTGCTGCTTGAGCAATCTCAGCCACCTGACGAGAACGTTGGGATACCGCATCCGGTAAAGAAGGACCCGACTGCCCATGCGAGTTGGATGCTTGCATAATTGGTCGCTGAGGGTCGGTATGAAAATAACCTAGAGCTGGGCCTCGAGACCGAGGTTGTTGAGCTTGCACTTGCTGTGAAGTGTGCTGTGGTTGCTGTTGAGCAAGCTGCGGCTGCTGTTCTCTTGGTAAACTTCTACCCAACAACGAAGTTGGTGTTGCTGGCTGTGATGGAGTTCGAGAAGGGCCAGCCTGGGCAAGTGCAGTATAGCGAGTAGGCATGCCGGCTTGTGTTGGAGACCCTTGCTGCAACATAGAGCCTCCCATCGGCATGTCTTCAACACCGTCCATGACAGAACTGGAGCGAGGAGCAGATCCCACTGGGTGGCCTCGTGGTTTCGGAATAATGGTAGTAGGTGCAGGAAGTGGACCGGTGGATTCTCCTCTGGACTTTTTATCGTCCGCATCTTGAGCAATCACTCTCCATCCCGCTTTCTGACCCGATTCTACTTGACGTATGTAGTAGTTCTTGACCTGTGTCTGGATGTTAGTGACACATCGACTCCTATTACTATCAGACGGTACAATGAGCCATTGTTGAAAAACGGTGGTGTATACCATTATATGAGTCTTCGAAGTCATATGCTTTGCTATTCCATGCCAATCTGTGCCAAAATAACGAAGTAACTCGGGAAATTCTGTCTGTTCAGGAACACTCCAATAGCTTGATGTCGGTTGAAGATTTTGGCGCTCTTGCTGATCGAATCCTGTAG
>Ga0247807_10000971_pt1 | contig 17552 bp, 17 predicted proteins | sample UWRJL074202C1_FD_179931 | JGI IMG/M metagenome (GOLD analysis project Ga0247807, IMG submission 179931) | Plant litter microbial communities from Arlington Agricultural Research Station in Wisconsin, United States - UWRJ-L074-202C-1 | ecosystem: Environmental > Terrestrial > Plant litter >...
GCTAGCAGCAGGTGCGTTATCGTGTTGTGGATCGTCATGGTGAGTCCCCAGCGGCTTCTCCTGCATCTCAGGATTGTTCGACATGGCGACAAAAAGATTCCCTAACCGTGTACAATTTTTACACTCACTCAAAGACCCAGAAATATTCCAGAGGCCGAGGCGGCTTATATATCTTTTACCCCAGTTCCCGAGAATTCAAGCTCGCCAAGAGAGATCTCTCGCGAATAATCTTCCGCCCCCGTCATCCTGATTGAATCAGGTCCACCGTCTGCAGCTCCATAAGGTCCTCCCGCAGCGGTCTCGGCGAGTAATACAAAGTCAATCCCCTAGAATTCCCCCACAAAACCGCAATCCCCAGCTTCTTTATGGAGCAGGCGTTTTGCTAACCCGGCTGTGGTGGGTGCTCTGGTCTCGCTTAAGAAAAAGGGGCCGGATATCTTTCTCCTGCGGGGTCGCGAAAGCATTGGAGCCTTGGCGGACAAAGTACATTCTGCTGGACGAATTGCGAGAACACAGACTACGGGAAGCTTGGTAAGCTCAGATTCTAGATGGCAAAATCCTGGATAAACTCTTCCTGCTTTTGGCAACTTATGTAATTATACAAAACTTGTGATTGGATATTATATAGATGTTATTGTTGTCATGGTATAATGTACACTTACACACTAGGCTGTTAAGTCACGGATGTCTGTGCAGATTATTTATGCTTTAGAAGACTTGTAATGGCAATAACTTTTCGTTTTTGAATAGAAAAACAATGTTAATTGCCTGTCCATAAAGAAATTTCCCCAGCTGAACAGTACTTTAGGAAACGTGAAATTCAGTGATAAGGGGTATTTACTCTGCTTTCTTATTTGACTTGTAAAAATTATAAACTCAATTCGCATAGCGTGTGTATATACATTCAACTAGGTCCTTGGGACATAACTCTAGATATGTAGCTGCACACGCCATTACTATGAACCAGTCAGTAAGTTTTTTTTCTAAACCGAATCGTGGATCAGTAACATTTCTATCAAACTAGGTCTTTCAAAGATTTTAATTAAATCTTAGAAAATTCATGTAATGTGCTGGGAGATCATGAGCTTTATAAAGAGGTTTAATCATCTCATTTGGGTGATCTTCAAATTCGATAAAGTTCATACCAAAGTATCTGCGCTTCATTTGAGGCGCTAACAGAAAGACTGAAAGAGCTGTACGAGATCATTGAAATTTAAAGATAACATTTTGAAGTTTGCAGATAAAAAATCAACTTGTTAGGTATACACAAACTACTAAACATGGGATATTTAAGCACGATACTTGATTGCACGAGTTAGACGAGCATTTAGAAGCAAAAGTGGTTATGCTCAAACAAAAGCAATGACATAGCATATTCTTAAGCGGACTGGCTTGAAGGCTTCCAATCCCACCATGGTTTATGTACTTATCCTTAAGAATATGCCTCCGCTGATATTAGTTTTCACAATAGGCATATAACTCTCAGCTGAAGAGAAGTACAAGAGTCGTTTTCAGATAGTATGCGTTGTTTTAGATTTGCTGCTACTAAGCTCTTCGCTAACTCGAGTAGAGTATTTACCAAGCCGAAGGTCAAAACCATGCATGACAACTCTCGAATAGATCCAGTTGAGCCAAACCGTCATCTTTGAAATGCAGCGTTAACACACAGAGGAACCTTCACACCCCATCGCCTTTCGGATAATGAAACCCATGATGCCAAGGCTTTGTCCCAGTTCTCGATCTTGCTCTATTCGCGTTCATTCTCTCGGTCTTGTGTTTCTGGCACTCATATGGAAGAGGTAGTTCTATTTGTTGTATTCCAAAAATGCCGAGATGGCAGTATTCCGGATTGTTGCACTTAACCTTTTCCTGGGGTTGAGAGCAGCCGCAACCATAAACGGTGATGTATTGCTTGCACATAGCTGGTTTGAGGCTTGTAGTGTTGTTATGGTAGTAGAATAGTTGAGATCAGTAGGTGCGCAACAAGGGGATTATATAGATGTTTTATTTGCTGTGAGTAATAAGTAGTTGGTTCTGAATGCTCAGCTATGATGCAAGTAATACGTCGAAATAACATTCACACGAATCAAAGTGATTGTCAAATTGGGTCAAGAACAGGAATATGTTTATTTGTTGGCAGCAGGCCCTCCCTGGTTGAAATTCATACTATAGCCACCTGTATTCTCATCTTTCACCATCTGAAAGTTTTCTGTCGACAGACCAAATGGCTTCAATATTCCATTGCCCAACTATCCAAAGTAAGCACAATACTAGAGATAAACTTAGAAATACTCACCTGCTTCAACTTTCCCATCATCTCGCCCATCTCCTTTTCCTGTGCCGCTTTTGTCCTGGCTGGCAGCTGCACTAGCTGGCGCTGAACAATCTTTTTGTCGGCGACTGGTAAATCTTTCATTTGCGAGAGTAGCTTGTAGTCATCTTCTGCCCCTTGCAGCGATGCCCATCCACCTAGTTCACTCCTAGCTTTCGCTCTCCTCATCAAAGCCTTTCCGCGTATCCTTTCTATATCTGTCTCTCTCTTTCCCTTTATTGACACATTCTCGGCTTTCGTCGCGCCAATACTTATGATTTCCTCATCCGCATCTTCTTCCGTGGCCTTTGGCTCCTCTTCTTTTGCCCCCTCTTGCCCATCCTTTCCCTGTAGTTTATCCAGAGCATCGAGTGAAGCGGTGGCAGCTTTCACAGCCTCCTTCCAGTCCTCAAGTTTCAAGTAACATGCTGCAACATTGCTTCTCAGAACCGCAATTTCGTAGTCAAGATAGTTCGGACATGTTGAGAGAGCTTTATCATATATTTCTATGGCATCTTTCCAAGAGGATTTTGAGAATAATTCGTTGGCGGCAGTTTTCTGGGCGTTGGACTCGTTCAGAAGAGACTAAGACCTGTCAAATACGCTTTCTCTATAGGTTTGTGGGGCTACTTGCAGCTTCTTCTTCTGGCGAGAATTTCACTATCTCTTCCGGCTCTTTGGCATCTTCTTTCTTCGCGTCTGCAGGTCCCTGAGGCTTCTTCTGGAATTTTTCAGTGCGCATTGACATTGTTGACGTTGTGAAGAAATGTGGGGAGGAGTCAAGCGGAAGTTCTTCTGTGGCGTCAGCCTTGTCAGCCGTCCATCGTCACATCGAATTCCACCACTTTGTTATAACCTCAAATAAGTTCTTGGTGAGTTGAATTCTTTTGTAAAGTAGAACTCTACAATTTTATATGAATGGAACCAAATATTATACAGCAACATGCTAATATGAACGACCAGAGGTTCTAATCAGTGCTTCGTACCCCGCCATTTCACCCCACCAAGCTATACTACGATGGCGGCCTTAAGAACAGAGTCAGTAAACCTCCCAAAAGAACCGATATGGGTTCCTGGACTTTTGAATCCTTTGGGCTGACAAAGCCCCTAGTTTTCCGCCGGTCCGAGCCTGTCTATTTGATATGGACGGGCTTCTGCTCGACTCAGAGGACAAGTACAGCCTCGTAACCAACATCGTTTTGGCCCGCTACGGTCGCCCTCCAATGCCTTGGAACATCAAGGCCCAATTGCAAGGACGTCCTGGTCCCTCTGCCACGTTGATTCTACACAAATGGGCCCAACTCCCAATCACCCCTGAACAATACGCCGCCGAATGTCTGGAACTTCAACGCGAATACTTTCCACAATGTCTACCATTGCCAGGTGTAGAAAAGCTATTAGAGGACTTGAAGACGGCAAAAACGGAAAAGGGAGAGAAGGTACATATTGCGTTAGCTACGAGTAGTCATGAGGGGAATTTCAAGTTGAAGACAGATCACTTGAAAGAGTTGTTTGAGGTGTTCGAGACGAGTAAGAGAGTATTAGGTGACGATTCTCGGATCCCCAAAGGAAGGGGAAAACCAGCACCGGATATTTATTTGCTGGCGTTGAGAATAGTGAATGAAAGTCTACCTGAAGGAGAAAAACAGATTTTGCCAGAAGAGTGTTTAGTTTTTGAGGATAGTGTACCAGGTATTGAAGCTGGTAGAAGAGCGGGTATGAGATGTGTTTGGATTCCACATCCAGGTTTGGCGGTTGAATATAAAGGGAGGGAAGCTATGGTATTAGCCGCAAAGACAGGAGAGGGTGGAGTGGAGGATCTACATCAAATCGGAGAAGAGGGTGACGGATGGGCTGACCATCTAGAAACTTTAGAGAACTTCCCTTACAAGAAATTCGGCATTGTCGTATAGATTTCCTGCGTTTATATGGAACGGATATATTCCAGATGCGTAGCTACCATGAAGAAAAGTTTTAAATTCTATCCATGAGCACATCCTTTCTGCAGCAGTTATTTGAGCAGTTCTATAATTCGAAATAAAGCAAACAATGAGCATTAACAGCAAGTTGACAACAAAAAGTTTAACGCTAGAGACTCATCCAATTCAATGACTGTCTGTGGCAGCTGTTACATAAATTCGTTTCCGTTTCTCCTCGGTGGCCATTCTCCATCCACCGACCAAGCTCTTCAATTTCCGTGCACACTTTCAACATTCATAGCACTGCCTAAAGACCCACATACGCCATATCCAGCTTGACAACCCTTGCCGCAATAACGATCATCACTACCGCACCAGCCAGCTTTGGAACAACACTCTCCAAACGTAAGGGCGCCTTTGCAAGTCAGTTTAACATTTGGACCACACTGTGCTGAGGTGCTTGATTTGAGATCGGAGGGCATGGAAGTGGTAATACCAGCTGGCGTTGATGTTGTGGATGTGATTGGGTTGGAGGTTGAAGTACTAGGATGACAGATTAGGACTCAAGAGCAAGCTATATTGAGGGTCTTGATTAAATGATTTGACATACGTTAGCGCAGTACTAGAAAGAGCAGCAGCGGGAACAAAAGCCACAGGCACAGTTTTGATGTTGAGCAATGCTCCCTTGTCAGGAGGGCCATTGAATTTTCCCTTCGTGCACCCCGTTTGGACCGCTGCACATCGGTTTTCCCACACCCTACAACCTGCTGCTCCAGTTGGCGGTGCTGCGTCATAACACACGTTGAGCTGATCATAGCAATTTTGACTTGCCTATGTATCATGAGTATCGCCTTTCTCCAGCATAATATGGGATGTAGACATGGGACATACCTTCCAACACCCATCTTCAGTGGTGTACGACTCGACCTCAATACCCCACCAGTTTGCATTAGTAACCACCGCATTCTCAGGAAGCAGGCCCTCGCTCTGAATCGGCTTTTCACTTCCAGCGTTGACATTTCCGGTATTAGCGCTGCTGGTATATGGTGCAGGACCAACTCTCGGAGCAGGGAATTTTGCCTCGTAAATATTGAACAACACAGCCGGATCCTCAAGACTAACATATCCAGGTATACTAACTGTCTCTTTGACTACTGCCGTGGCAGCTGAATCTAAGAATATCTGCGCACAACCAGCATAAAACTGCGGGTTTGGCGGATTTTTATCCGATTCATGAAGACTCAGTAATTCGGGTCGAACGAGGTAGTAACCACCAACTAAATCCGAGGGGATAGTTATATTTAGGAGACCATCGTTCTTTATGAGTTTGTCAGTACACCATTCATTGGTGGTGAAATCGTAGCTATCATCGAATATCTTGAACCAACCATTACCTGCCGCTGTGTCAGATATCGCAGAAGCGACGCGTTTCATGTAGACAGCGCATGGTCCTTTGTGGGAGATATCGATAGAACCAATACGAGAAGCATCGGGCCAAGTACGAAAGAGAAAACTAAGTTGGGACGATTGATGGACTGCACAAACGCGAGATACTCCTTGGTTGCCATCAAATCCTGTGACGAGTTATTTTCCTGCTGATTCACTAGGTTCAAAATTTGCACTCACCACAAGCCAATTCCTCTTCAGTCAAGCTATTAATGGGGTTGGTTGCAGTACTTGGATTCTTAGGCATTCTAATACAAGTCCCAGCTCCTTGGTCGTTGTCATTGATAATAAGATTGGTGAAGAGAGTATGGCCAGTTACCATTCCTAAAGCCACAAAGCCAGATAAAGCTGCCAGAAATGTTGCGGTCATCTCACTTGGTTGATGAATTATTAAGATAGTGAAGTGCAATTTCAAATGAGCGATGGGACACGTAAACAATAAAATGATGGTGATGGGAATGTGTTGAAGATTCACGAATCGAGAAATTATCTAGCAACCGCACAATAACATAAGAGTATGCTGATGCGATGAGCTAGTGAGTCAAAAATACGCTTGTACCATCATCAACCATAGCGCCTGAAGCTAAATGCAGTTCCAAACATTAAATTGACATCTTATGTCATTAATGAATTGATTCAAAGAAACAAAGCTTGTCATTAGTAGATTCAGTCTTTTTCTGCGAAATATTTCTTGCTGACCTTTCCCAACGAGAAACGCACTGATGAGGTAATATCAGTTGTGCAAAATAAATGTCAGTCTTTTTCAGTCTATGGAGCTGTATTGGTCGCCTGGGGTACCTGCCCGGCATTATAAGCTCCAAAAACTGGTTTTAGTGTGATCCAGGTGAACCAGATTACGAAAACGGTTATTGTTAGTGGCACCACCGTAGCAGGATATATCCAGATGTCATTCGAGACACCGACTTTGCCGTTATCAAACTGAAAGAACCCCATACTGAAAAGAGACTTTGATGGTCAGCAGTTGTCAGTCTTGCATTGGAAACTTTACGTACAGATACAAAGGTAGCAGGCAGGAAAAACATGGTGACCGCTGCAATCGTAATCATAGAAGAGCTGTCCCTGGTTGTCTGCCGAGCTAATTCCGCTGTATATTGACCAATAAGCCTACTCTGCTCTGCTAAATCTCTACTTTGCTTCGCTAGAGCTTTGTTCTCGTGACTCTCTTGCAAATTCATGCGATGAAACAACTGCTCATGTTAAATATATAATATACGCAAACTCCAGATCAGTTTCGTCACATACCAAGTTGAATTGAACCTGAACGCGTCTTTCGTAACTTTCGATCCATCTCTGCATGGCTTGACAAGATGAAATTTGGAGAGATATGTTACAGATTCTGTCTTCCTGATCTTCGGGAAGAACAGCAGCTGAACGACTGCTCCTGAGAGTTCTTTCGCAGTCTTCTAGGTGTACCAAAGTAGAGGCAAGCTCAATTGCGTTTGTTCGTAATGTTCCAAAGGATTTTGACAATTTATGAATCTGATTAATTGCAGACTTGAAGTCCTCGAGCTCAACATTATTTTCCTGGACAAGCATTAGACATAATACCTAAGCTAGCTACTCGACTCACGTATGTTTTCAGAACACCATGTCCGACTGAGATTCCTTGACGAATGGCGTTCAAACAAGCATCAGTGGCAAGTCGATCCACCAAACACTCTTTCGAGATCGACAAAGGTACATCTTGGAGGAGGGAGAGATAACGATCTATAGCGGAGACGGGATAGTTCACACAATGGTAGATGGTCTGACCTGACTCTATGCGACAATCTATGATAGATGGCCCAGTGCCTAAGTCTTGTGACACCCAACCATATTCGTAACAAAATGCTATGGACATGTTAGTACGTACTGAAGAATGCCACATGCACAGCGTAATTATACTGACAAAAGCTTTTGAGACGTCCTTGATCATCAGTCAACAAATGGCGAGTTGCACCTAATACAGTCCACTCGTTAGCTTGAGCAATTCTTGAACGAAATGCACGAGAAGGTCTCGTATAAGTCCTTAAAGTTTCTGCTGTTACTGGACTGAGGAAGTCGTGTCGTGTCTGTCCTTGGTTGTGAACTGTCCTAGCCGTTCGCAAGAAGCTTTTATCATGTCAAGATCAGTATAGTACACAAAATATTTGGACAAACCCATACAATATTCGTATTGTTTTAGGTGATTGATTCTGTAAGTCGAATCAGTACTCAGTTATACTTGAAGGTGACTCCTTACTGCACAAAAATGATCGAAAGCTTTATCGTCTAAGCTTCGATGAAATTATATCATGATATCAGATTTAATTTTCCAATCGTAACTTATTCAACATACTAATATCTGCTCCATCAACCTCCAACACATCAACGGTAGGCCAGTTTAGATTGAGCGACCGATGCACCTCAAAAGCAGCCGAGATTTCCTCATTAGTCAAGAATACATCCATCATACGGTGAACTGTCTTTCGATTGCAGTATAGCGATCTGATTGGAACAAATCTCTGTATAATACTTTTTGAGCCGTTTGAAAGACAAATGATACGGAATCGTAGCTGAGGCTGAGGCTGAGTTGCGGGCTGTACATGGACTGATGGACTAAATACAGGCCACGTGATCATTTTCTCTATACATTAAGCAGGAACTGGTGATAGCACTGCAGCCTAAATTCTGTCTGGTGGCATGTCTGCATATTCTATTGATGATACAAGTGACTTACCTGAATTAAGGCTTTACAAGTCGTTCTTGTAGACAGATCAAGCCAAGGAGATCTTTCTGCCAGGCAATTTATGCTATTTATTCAACGAAGTATTGTAGGCTTTCGCATCGTTCATAAATAAATTGTATCTTATGCTCATTGACGATAAGAATCAACGTTGGCTCAGTCTAGCTTTGCTGTACCTGAACTGATATAGTCATTAAAAATACTTCGTAGGACAAAATGTACAAGTATATACATCTACACCCATATCTCCAAATAAAATTACATTGAATACAGACATGATATGTTATCTTAGAATACTGTTTTCTGACTGGGCGTATATAACTTCTCGTAATTTGCGATTGGCTAATTTTCGTCTAGCATGGATTATGTTCAAGCTTAATATATATGTAGACAATGATAGGGAATTATAAAGGCGACAATATCACAGAAACATGATAATCGCTTATAAATTCGAGATTATAAATATTCGCTAAAAAGAACAGACCCTAATATTGTCAATGACATTTTAGAGCATATTCTTTATGGTACTATTTGCTTCAAAAGGCGTCCCCTTCTCATAAATGTCCATTTATCCCGATATAAAAAACCTAGGATGTCTGTCCTCCCTTTTTGCCAGCCTCATGAGGATCAACCTTTCCATGAGCGAATTCTATATATGGAATGAGTTACTGTCACATTTGGATTCAAGTAGAGGAATACTAACCGCCTTTGGCGCTGCCTTGGTTACCAGTACCCGTGCTTCCTGAGCCGGTGGTTCCTGAGCCGGCATCGGTGGTGCTTCCTCCCTTAGCACCAGCCTCATGAGGGTCAACCTTTCCTTGGGCGAATTCTGTAATTGTTAGTCGAAGTGCACCAGTATGCTGAATATACCAAAGGAGATGACATACCGCCAGTGCCTACACGCTTGTCTGGGGTACCGTCCTTCTTGAGACCGTCATGCTCAGTGGGCTTGTAATCTCCTCCGGAAGACATGTTGATGGTTGATTTGAGTTGGTTGGTTTTGGTTTGTTACGAGTATTGTGTTGAGGAAGAAAGATGAATGATGATAATGATGTTTTGGGAAAGGAATTTGAGCTCTTCTTATGCTTTTCTGTCAGAGCTGCTTGGTGACCTTTGCTTTGCGTGATTAAAGAATGATTGTTCGAATAAGCAAAAGTCATGATGTATTCCCCTATTCCTCTTCCCTCAACTCATGATGTAGACAGTTTCATGTTCTAGATCTGGAATATGCTACGTGCCGTGGAAACAAGGATCAGGCATACCATCAAATTTACTTATTGGTTACATTTTAAAGTATGCGGAAACTAGAGAGCTTCCCCCCGCTGTACCCCTCAATCATACTCAATACCAGCATAGACTATCGCCATGTCATACGATCTTTATTGGTAGAAGCGAGCTCTCAGATCACGTGAAGTCGTGATGGAGTCGTGATGTAACCTCCAACCACCTTACTTCATGCAGGTGTCATTCGGATCGATCGCCAAGCAGTCGGACCTGACGCTATTAGGACGGAAAGCCATTATGATAGGAACTCAGCTCCGGTTGCATGGGGGCTTTATTGGTGATTCTGGATGCCGTTGAGGATGGTATTTCCAACTTCCCCATGTTTCGAACTCAACTAGCCTGTGTTGGTTTCTTTTCTTTTTCTAGTTTTCTGACTGCCGGTTTCTCTCATTACCGTTTAGTGACGACACCTTGCTTCATGAAATCATCACCAGTTTAGTGCAGTCCCTTGACTATGATGTCGTTCATCTAGTGCAAATTCAAACTTTGAGCCATTGATTCAACCACCAAAGCACTTACACAATATGTGATACATGGTCCGTGAGCGCGAAAACTATCCGAACTTCTTTTTAGCATCTTTTTTGCATCTTTTTAGGTTGGAGATGGCAGATATTGTTGGTGATTCGCCTGTTGGCACGCACTGAGTAGCACAGATGTCATGAGGATCAGTCCATGGGATGTAAATCAACTCCATTCGCAGTGTTAAACAGGTACCAGACTATGGGCGGGTAGTACTACACTATTCAGTATATAGGTTAAATAAGCGGCGGCAAGGCAAGACTACTAAATCTTGGCCGAAGATGATCAATATACTGGAAGTCTTCTTTTTCTCGTCTGTGCAATTTCACCCGCCTCTGACATAATTTAGTGATGACGGTTGTCCAAAACGGTTATGTCCCAGAGAACACGAATACGAGTTCTGCTCTACAACACCGGTAGGAGTTCTCAAGCTTGCATACTAACAGCAGCTACTGCACACTTCAACATGAGCGAGCAAAGGCGCTTAAGGCTCTAAAAGCAGTATGATCTTAAATAACGCAGGATCTCTACTTGCCCCCTATCCCTCTGCATTATTGCCAGTTTAGAAGTGAAACCTTCAACTTTAATGGGTCTCAGATATGCCTTTCGAATAAGATATACCAAATTATGATCTCGCGTGCCTCTACCTTGATGGTAACAATCTTACCTTGATACACATCGAAATACTATCACATTTAGGGTAAGGCTAGAAGTCGGAATGTGAGTGTCGTGAGAGTGATACTATAGATTAAGGGAATCCAGAGCGCAGATAAGAGCTACAAGTGCATCCGATAAATATGTAGAGTGTTCTAGATGAGAGATGAGACTGCGATGGCCAAGAAGTTAAATTACTAAGAAACCGTTGTATATTTCATGTGAATTGTGGGAGGGCAAAAGAAAAATATCAAAATACATGGCCATCACTTGGCGAATTATTAGCTTCTGGAGTATCACATAGAACAATGTTCTTATCTGCATGAAAAAGTATTGTTACAGAATTTCAATTTTTTGTAATACATCTTCTTCAACCACACCCTGATTCCGCCTCCTCGGCGCCCATTATTTCAGCATGAGCTCCTGTAAGCGCAACCTTATTCTTACCCTTTCTAAAAACCCTCTCATCTCTGGGATCGAAACCTCCATTACCCCAAGTCGCCCACTCTGGTGTCTCAGGTCCCATGTAGTCCTCGGGCGTAAAAGGCTTTCCGCTTTCCAAGCACTTGAAAAAGTTCTCGTAATGGATTCGCGTATGCCATTTTCCATCCTCGCCTTCATATCCACCTTTGCCATCAGGACCAACCTTGAACCTATTGCTGGCCAGTAAGATGCAGCAGCTGTGTGCATGTTCTGCTGCGATTCCGTAGCCAAGGCCGCGGCGGGCTAGAGCTTCATTAAGGGCGATAACAAAAGCACAAACTTCTTCGTAGAAGGGAACGTTTTGCATGGTCAGTCCTGCGCCTGCGGAAGAGGATGTGCCGCAATATGTCACTCCTTTAACCTCAACGAAGCAGGGAAGACCTTTTTCGACCAAGTCTGCGTACCCTTCGGCTTCATCCTCGATATTGAAACCTTTGACGAGGGTCAAGCGGAAGACCGTACGGTGCTGGAACCGCTTCTCACGTAAGATGTCGAGACAGCGCTGGAAACGCTCCCAGAAATCTCGGTGTAGAGGTCGGTCGATTTTACGTAAGCTCTCGCGGTTGGAGGCGTCTATACTAACATATAATTGAGTAACGGGCTGTAAAGCTGAAAGCTGATCGGGATGTTGAGCATTGCAGACCAAGAACGAAGAAATACGTTCTTTGTGTAACATGGCGGTAAATTCATTGATGTGAGGATAGAAGATTGGTTCTCCCACGAGACTCAATGCGCAATGTCGGATTCGCATAGCCTCCGCAAAGCGCTCAGCCCGGACTCCTGGTACTCCACGCATCATTTTGATTTTCTTATAGTGTCCTGCCTTTACACCATCGAAGATGAGATCGGGAGGGTCAACTTTCCAACGCCAAGTTGTGCCTACTGGGTTTGTTCCGTGTCTCCAGCAAAAGACACACTTGTTTGAGCATGATAGCGATGGTGTTGTTTCCATGCACTGATGTGATGCGATACCGTAGAATGAATATTTGTAACAGGAGCCTCGACCTCGAAGTGCTGATTTCGTCCAGCGGCATATCTTGACACCAGAGTGAGAACCAACGATAGAATACCCTTGTTTTGTGAGAGACTTCCAAGTAGGTGACTCTTTGGGTACCATCTCTTTCACGATCGCTGTTTGAGCTGAAGGCTTTGGCTTTTTGCTGTAGGTTGTGAAGTCTACCTCAAATGTTTCCTCCGAGTCCGTAGGTTCCACCGTAGACTTGTCGCGATTGATTTGGCCACCAAGATCTTCCAAATCATTTAGTCCGCTCTTCTTCTGGACCTTTGCTTTTCTTGTTGCTACATTTTGCTCGTCAAATAAGACCTCTCCGTCATCCTCGTCCTCATCTTCGATATCACTCTCGACGGCATCTCCGCTTCCAACCACACCTTCTCCTAAGCTTCCGGTCTTAGCAATATGCCCCAGCACATCTTCAACTCCTGTTTTCCAGTCACCGAGACGCTCTGTCGCATCTGTCTTTGGATCGGCCATTCCCAGAGGAAAAGCTCGCTTTCTTCCCGTTAGTTTCGCCATCCATTTATCAACCTCCTTTGCCTGAGAGCAAAAGCCATCTGCTTCCGTAGGCCATCCTTCCCGATCACCGAATCCAAAAACGGAATATCCGAGTATCGAAGATAGCGAAGCCGTATCTATTCTGAAGTCGTTATGTGTTTCCTGAAGATGTTCCAGGAAGTTGTCCAGCACTGTATCGATATTGTATGTAGGAATCAGCATAAGGTAGAAGTAGCTCGTATTTGGGTCGCCTTTTGGGGCGCTAATGAAGTATTCGTCATAATCAATGTACGATAGATCCAGAATCTGAGGCTCAAGGAAGGTCGAATGAGTAAGTAAATTCTCCTTCAATTCTTCTGTGAACTTTGTCGCAGTCTTCTCGGTGGTAGTCGTAAGGGAAGAGAAGAAGACTAAAACCTGGATCTTCTGCTCTCCAACAACCGCAACTTCTTCTGCAGACTTTTTCTTCTTGATCCCACCGACAATGCGCCTCGGAGCCTTGACAGCAGGGATTTTCTCATCAAGGAGGGGCAATTTCTCCTTCACGCTGCTAAGAACTGGTGATGTCGGTAGTGGCGAAGAAGAGAGCTTCTCGCGAGGCACACGAACATGAAGGAGGGTCCGAAAAACTATTAGGGCCGTGAAGGTTGAAAGAATAATTGGAATTCTATATTCGTGCCACAAAGCCACAATGTCTAGAAAATGTCAGCGCAATTGCAGCCTCCACAGCGCTTACGCCAGAGTCATACCGATTAATTCCAACGGCCATACCGAAGGCAAGACCCAGGCATTGTATGCCATGCTTGTACCGGTAATGTGTGTATCGTGGAATTCCCGATTCCGAGTCGTCAAAGGGGGTTGGCGGTTTGGAGGGGAAATATTATTTTAGGGTGGCTTGTGGGGGTGGGCTGTGGGTTGCCGAAGCGTGTTCGTGTACCGGCTCCCACTTATATTATAATAATGCTCTCTGTACTATCGACGTCGTGTAGTTCGGCGTCTCAAAGATCCTTGCAAAGACAGGAATCAGCCTCGTTGTAATTTCCTACATCAATATCATGAAATGCCAAGTGAATTTTTCAATGATTTGGCCATCTCTAAAAGCCCGTACATGACCATCCCGCCGCTCACCATATACGATCCTGTCAAGCCCGCCGGTCATATCCGTTGGTAGGTTACGATGCGGCAAGTGCGTGGTTCTCATCCCATTACTTGGTATTATATAACGACCCCGGAATAAGTCGCGGTCTGTTCTGCTGTCTCACAGATGTTCGCGGCGAGGCAGTGAAACCTGGAGCTCATACTAAGAGTATCGTGAATATCAAGTTAGAGACTAGTCCGTTTGAGAAAGAGCCTACAAACGCTACCGCTGACGTGAGTGCGCGGTTAAGACAAAGCAGTAAACTAATCTATGCGTATCTCATTGAGCGATTCTTGTTGGAATACTATTAGCTTCCTCGCTTGTTACATAAAGGGCAATGGCAATGGCCAAAAATACGAGCTTTTTTTTTTGCCCCAACATATGCTTCTTTTCTTGCCGTTCGCTTCATTTGTAACCAATTCCCACCTCTAATTCTCTTGCAAAGATGAATCCAGACCATGCTCTCTTTTTCCGATATCACCGTCTCCAGCACTGCTGTATCCCACTTCTCTCACCTGCAGCTCCTGTAGAGACGGAAATCTTCCATTTCTTCCCTCTCCTCCCTCCCGAAATCCGGCTCAAAATTTGGCAAATCGTCGCCCAAGAACCGCGAGTTGTCGAGCTCTCCTGCGTGTTCGTCTCCTCTAACCAACAAACTGGTGGCCAGTGGTTCACGCACTCCCCTCCGCCCGTCATCTTTAGTATTTGCTGCGAGTCTCGCGCGGTGGGTTTATATGAATACGAGTTGCTAAAGTTTGAGGAGAAGCAGATCGGCAGGGATTGGGGCACTCTGTATGTGAACTGGGAGAATGACTGTATTTGGTTGTGCAATGATCTGAGTGCGACGTGGGCGAAAGATCTCTTGACAAAGAATGAACAGATGAAGGGGAAGTTGAAGAGGCTGTGCATTGGAAGGGATCTTTGGAAGAGTTTGAATCCATTGATGGGTCTGAGGCAAGGGAACATGGCGATTCTAAGGACGAAACCAACGAACGTTGTTGAATCGCTGGCAGCTCTGGAGAGTATCCAGTTTCACAGCTGAGAGTTGGAGTTTGGGGGTGCGTCACGTTGTGATCACTATATAGGAAGGAAGCAGGACCAAACACTCAGTTGAACAGTGTGGATTTTTATGCTTTTGAGAAGGGAAATTATTTTAGGGATACCTCTGGTCTCAGCAAGACTCACACTTATTATAGCTAGGGCTTTTGAATTACGGACGAATCTTGACTCGCCTCTCCGTACTTGGATACAAGTGATGTGTTGAGATTGGAAGACCAATGCCGAGTTATGTTTGTTATTACTGTATCTATACTTTAGTTACAATGATCCCTCTATATTGACCTCTTTCACAAGGACGTTCATTGAATGTGTTGATTAGCCTTTGAGTTTCGGCTCACGTGCCAATGTTCTCCATTGACTCCCGCTCAGGGGCTACTCGCTTAGCTTTCTATTTTGGGAATATGGATGGATGTGAGAGGACGCTGATTAAGACAACCGTTACACACTGTCACATCTCAAAAACGAAATCAGGGCATGTCCAAAAGACCGGTACATAAGCGGCCATCCCATTTCTTTCCCCTCTAAACAAGAGCCCAGGTGAGGCTCTCTGGTCAACATAGGGCCTCCACAGTATTGAGAGAGAAACAGGATGCAACCATCTCCTTAGCAGACGAGACAAAGGCCCCCGCCAATCGCGTGTACGTAAGGTTGGTGTTACCGGACAAATGTGGTGCATGTAACCTTCCATGTAGCCTTTATTTTGGGATTTTCTGGGATGGCCACGTCGTTCAACAGGTGAATCGCTCATCGCCGACTCAGACAAAAAGCCACTTCTGACCAAATCCGCCCTCGGTCCAACCACTTCTTGCAGCTACCTCTTGTCCGTGGCGCTCAAAATGTAACCATAGATCTAATCTCAGTTGCAAGATGAAGGTGGGGTATCTAGAAGGTCGCCGATCGTCGCAACTCTATATGAAGCTAGTACATTGTACATATATTTTATTCTCGACGAATTGGGTTCAAAACATGCATTTTCACTGGTCTAGAATTTGGAACATGTATCCCTTGTGTTCCTAAATAGACGCTCGGGTTTATTTTTTCTTCCGCTACCCTGGCTTATCTCATGGGCCAAGATAACTGTTTGGTGACGACTCCTCGAGCTGTTGTAGCATTGTCCTATCTAGTATAATGTACGAAGACTCTGGCCATCACATAAGTTTTCTGACGTTGGTGTCGTATCTTGACTGCGAGCACGAAGGTGAGTAAGGTGAGGTGAGAGTCGTATGGTGGAATCTGACGAAGCGCAGTCAACACTTGAAAAGTGATGTTTGGTTACACCAAAAGTTGATGCAAAATGTCCATTCTGTACTTGGTGAAAATGTTACACGGTTGGAACTGCTGGTTCCCTGTCTGACAATCCATTACTGCCACGTTTTTGGTGGACTTGTTTCCTTCTCCCGCTTACTTTAGTAGAGTGAGAGTAAGCATTATCTAACATGGAAACGGAACTTATCCTTCCGCGCCAAGTCTCTATAGAACAGTTAGCACGTTATCCCCAGGGTCATCTAATACCAATCGCGAGAGATACTTATTTGAGGCATAGAGAGATGTTTCGACATCTTTCGAGACTTGATGATGGAACAGTCATCTCGCACAGCATTCATCGCCCGCACGAGATTTAGAATATTCTAAGCTAAAGTTGCATTGTCTTGGAAAAGGAAGCAATGCTTAGTATTACCACAGTCTCATGAATGCTTTGCTTAGTGTTACGACGGTTCCATGAGTTGTTACCATCTAAGGTTATCTCGAGGAAACCGATACCCATTTCTCAGCTTGCACACGTAGGCTACCTCTAAAGATGGATGTGTTGTCACACCTTTGAACGGCGTATAAGGCGTTTGGATGGCCGGTTGGTTCTGCGCCTTATGTGATTATGCGCCGTGTGACGAGAATTGAGCAGCAGAATCCCGTGAACTTATTACCCAATACTTCTGCTCAATACGATACCGATACGACGGAACGACGAATCTCGATTGCTCCACGCTACATTTAACAATGCCACCTTTAATAGCTCTAACTGAAACATCTGAAGCAGTGATCACCAAACATAGAGAAAGTGGAGGTGAAATACACCGAAATTTACAAAGCAGTAGTCATATCTTTGGTGACGATTGCATTTGTCAGATGGTTGCAGTACGCCAAAGGCAGGCCGGTGTGCCAAAAAAAATAAAAGCAAAAAAAGGGTCCAATATGTTACCCAATTCAGTAAATTACGCAAACAAATGAACGTGCTCCCAGCACTGCATTTATCAGATCGTAATACAATGACCCAAGCACTAAACTCCCAATCTCCCTCCTGAATCCCGCCCACAATTCGGGCCGCCCAAACGAAGCGAGTCCCACCCCTTTCCAGCAACCGGTCGCAGCCTCAGGCGTCAACAAATCTTCACATTCTCAAGCCAAGCTCAAACCTCAAAAATACGTCTCGAGCGTCTACACCACACAACTCTACGAAATCATGTCAAAGGCACGCGCAGCAACAGACCAGGTGGTCAAACTAA
>Ga0247807_10000974_pt1 | contig 17512 bp, 14 predicted proteins | sample UWRJL074202C1_FD_179931 | JGI IMG/M metagenome (GOLD analysis project Ga0247807, IMG submission 179931) | Plant litter microbial communities from Arlington Agricultural Research Station in Wisconsin, United States - UWRJ-L074-202C-1 | ecosystem: Environmental > Terrestrial > Plant litter >...
GCAATCTCGTCCGGACGAGGTCTTATTTACTATAGTGCCAGAATTCCACTTTTGACTCAGAGGTTTCCTATTGGGGGTTTCAACTTGAGTTGTGTAATGAAGCCAGATAATAACACTGTTGGGGTTGATAAGAATTCCTTCACCGAGGAGAAGGTTTGTTGGGCATTCTTTCATGCTGGTGTGGCAGCTGGCTTGAGCATTTCCCGCGAGGCTAGAGGGATTGATACCTCATGGATTCTTTTCAATAAACCTCTCCAAGATCTCAGCAATCGACATGCCGGCTTTCTGCTTGCTTTGGGATTAAATGGCCACCTAAAATCCGTTGCAAAATGGGTTGCATTCAAATATTTAACCCCGAAACATACCATGACCTCTATTGGCCTGCTTCTGGGTTTGGCCGCTTCGTATATTGGGACTATGGATTCATTAATCACGAGACTCCTATCTGTTCATGTGACTCGAATGTTACCACCTGGCGCTGCTGAGCTTAATCTCTCGCCATTAACGCAAGCAACTGGTATTATGGGTATTGGCCTACTCTACTGCAATACACAGCATCGCCGGATGAGTGAGATTATGGTCTCTGAAATCGAGCACATCGACACAGAATTAGAGGAAGAACCATTGAGGAATGAAGGCTATAGGCTTGCAGCTGGGTTTGCTCTCGGATTCATCAACTTGGGCAAAGGATCTGACCTAAAAGGTCTCCACGATATGCGACTCACCGAGAGACTTCTTGCATTAGCCGTTGGAACAAAACAGGTGGACCTAGTTCACGTGCTGGACAAAGCTACAGCTGCATCAGTTGTAGCATTTGCTCTGATATATATGAAGTCCGAAAACAAGGTGTTGGCACGCAAGATTGATGTGCCAGAATCTCTGCTCCAATTCGATTATGTTCGACCGGATATATTTTTACTCCGCACCCTAGCAAGACACTTGATTATGTGGAAAGAGATAGTTCCTTCATTTGAGTGGGTACAGAACAGCCTTCCTGAGGCTTACAGGCGGCGGAGTAGGCTCGATGGAATTGTGCGGCTTACGAGCGATGATCTTCCGTTCTACAACATCATTGCTGGCCTCTGTTTTAGTATTGCATTGCGACATGCTGGGTCTGGCAACACTTCGGCCCGGGATGTGTTGATCCATTATCTAGATCAATTCATGAGGATATGTCAAATCGATGCCAACACCTTTGATAAGAAATTGACTCGAAACACAATCCGGAATTGCCAGGATCTAATTGCACTCTCTGCAGCTACAGTCATGGCAGGTACAGGAGACCTGGCAGTATTCCGACGTCTTCGATCACAGCATGGCAGAGATGACTCGGAAACTCCTTACGGTAGCCATTTAGCAGCTCATTTGGCAATTGGTGCACTTTTCCTAGGTGGTGGGACATTTACTTTTGGAACATCAAATCTAGCCATTGGTGCACTACTCGTAGCTTTTTACCCGCTGTTTCCTTCCACTGTCCAGGACAATAGATCCCATCTCCAGGCTTTTCGACACTTCTGGGTTCTTGCCACAGAAGCTCGATGCCTTGTAGCTCGGGACATTGACACCAATCAGCCTGTACCCATGCCGATACAAATAACGCTTCGAAATGGGTTGCAAACACAACGCCATATACCTTGTCTTTTGCCAGAGCTAGATCAAATCAAAGCCGTCCGAACCAGCAGCTCAGAATATTGGAACATAGTCCTCGACTTTGAAAATAATAAAACACATGTTGCGTCTTTCAAGGCCACGCAGACGATCTATGTTCGGCGTCGTCCAGCCCATGATGCTAGCACGTCTGCTTTCCAAGCCACGCTTCAAGCGCTAAACGATATGGACAGCTCGTCCTCGCAATCTTTTGAATGGCTATTCGAACTACCTGTCTTTTCAACACTTACCAAAGCTGAACGAGCTTTGGTACTCCCTCCTGATAATGGGGGTGCAAGTGATGTTCACGCTGGTACTGCGGAAACAGTCATTGATTCCCGCCTGGTGTTGGAAAACGCAACGCTGGACAGCGGGAAGAGGGATCGACTGGAGGGATTGAAATTATTGTTTGAGTGGGCGGAGAAAGAAGTGAGCGAGGGTAAGGAGGTGCAGTGGATCAGGATGGAAGTTATACAGAAGCTGAAAGCTAGGGTGTGGATGTTAGCTAAGGAATAGATGGCTATTGAAATGTAATGTTTAGAACGACGATTGGGATTGCGTTGCTAGCGTGCATGAGAAAGGTGTTTACATAGAGGGCCAGGAAAACAATGACATATGCGTTGCTCTGGGTAGCAAGGTTGCTACCACCATAGCCGAAGACAATATACCTATACCATAAATTTCTCATTACCCTACGTGGAGATAAGTGAATCTTCGATATTTTGATTGCCTCGTCTGATAAGGTATCCTACACACAACTGTGAGAATGGAAGCTGACCCAATATGGGAAGTTAAGTTGAGCAAAGCTTTGTGTAGAAGCACAACATCGGCTCCTCCTTAAGAGCAGTAAACAAATATAGGTGTATCGTGAAAGCAGCATCATCACCTCCGCAGGTGAGTAGTTCCCAAAATCGTTATGCTTTGCCAGTCAAGGGACGAGGAGCTCGTCAGATTAAATCAGGAAACAACAAGGAACCAACCGTCCTTAAGTCGGACGCTATGTAACATGTCTTCGTCGTGGCCCACCTTAGAGACATATGATTAATTTTTCCATAGATGATCAATGTGTTGTATTTTCTTCTCAATTATGTAAACCCTAGTGTATTCGGAACCAAATATGGAGAAAATATGTGGCATAGTTTTTGAAATATCCACTGGGGGTTTCTATCTATGATGTAGCTCTGATTATTTGGTTCCGGTTTACACGGATGCAGCCTATAAGTCTCAATTGAACCTCTTTCTATCTTTCTATCCCGAGTAGTAGAGAGATGCAAGCACAATGCAATCAGGTGACGCTCTGCGGATTCAAGAATAACAAGCCCGGGTCAACTCTCCTTTTGACCTTCTCTAGCCTCTCCAAGTTTCCCAGCCAGTAATGCGCATCCGCTTCCGGTTTGCTGAGCGTCGGGTCCGCGTAGTTGTAATACATCCCCAGCTTCGCGTTGCCTTCGGCAGCTTCGATGTCGCTCACGAAGGCGTTCAGCCAGGACAACCCGGACTCTGGATATGGAGGAGCCGCATAGCCGTCCACGAGCTGCCATTCGAAAATCTGATCTCGATGTGGGTACGCGGTGGCGTTGTTTGCTGTTTGAGGGACTATGGATGTTGGACCGCCTTGCGTGGCGATGATGAAATACCAGTTCTATAATCTGGGTTAGCAAGATATTGGTCGATGGTGTTTGTAAGCAATGATACTAACCCCAGGATTGGTGGCACTGGTATCATAAAGACGCTTGACAAAGGCATTTACACCGGCGGTTGAGAGTTCGTTGGTCATCAAGCTTTTAGCGAACTATAGCGAAGTTAGTTGACTTTCCAAGGTGAGGTAAGTGCTGAGCATACGAATGTGGCATGCTGTAAGTTCTATGTTAGCATGTCTTTAAAGTCTTGGTGATGGGGCATCTCTTACAGCTGAATAGTTGAATGGAACGGCCAACGCCTCTCCGCTGTCCCAATTCCGGAAGAGGGCATTGTTGTTCGCATAAAGCAAAGAGTCCAACCATCCTACACTCTTCACTACAACATCAGATTCGACTAGGCCTCCTACAGCGTTCAAATCATTTAACATAGGCTGGATGGCTTGAAGAAAGGCTTCCTGGCTGCCATGATATGCACCTTCAAAAAGGAAAAGTAGTGTATCATCGGTGTTCTTCACAACCAAGACCCTAATATTCATTTCAGCTGGAATTATTGGAACGGTCTGTCCTGCACTGTAGTCTTGGAAGCCTACCCAACCAGGAACGGCTTGGGTACGATTCCAGACGTAAGGGTAGTAGAAGAGAACGTTCTCCTCGGGTGCCGCTATGGTACGGAACTTGAAGCTGGTTACGATTCCATATGACATTCCTGCTCCTTGGAGAGCCCAGAACAGATCTGGATTTTCGGTTGCTGAGGCGGTTTTAACGCTGCTATCCGCAAGAACTATGTCAACGGACTCAATAAAATCTACAGCAAGGCCATATGTGTGAGAGGAGTAACCCTGGCCACCGTGTAAAACGTGCCCGCCAACACCAACACCAGGACCTATTTACATCATTTAGTCAGCCGTTGTATGAATCCAATTTTATAATTCTGTCACAGAGGACAACAACTCGTTGGGCAAGTTGGATAAATACTCCAATGCCGCCCCATCGACAAACTTACAGACACCATGTGCGATTGCACGTTTCCCTTGATTATACAAACCCAGTGCCAGGTTTCCAAGCCGAGCTCCTGGGCCGACAGTTGCGATATTAGTAGTCTTATCGAGGTCTATCTTATTTAAATATTTCAGGTCGACGACCAGATGACCATCTTCACCGCCGAGAGAATGCGCGGCATAAGAATGGCCACCTGATTTTGGGTTTACCTTAACGCCATACTTGGATGCACATCTTACAGCGGTCTGTATTTGTGGTACAGAAGTTGGCACTGTAAAGGCAACTGGCGTGAAATTAAATCGAAGATTATAGGGAACGATGTTCCGCTCAAATCTCTCACTACCCGGGATGTATTGAGGGACCTTTGCGCGTATCAAACAATCCACAAGAAGGTCAAAAGCCGGTGCTCCATTGACCACCTGAGCAAGCAGAATCAAAGCAGTGAGGAAGCGAGCCATGTCGACAGATTGAACAAAAGAACCAGATACACTAAAGTAACCTGTTGGTGCTCCCAAATAACATGATCCCTAGGGGGTCTTATATAGAGTTCTGGTGAAGAAGTAAAGTCGTATTTCCAGGGACATTACCAATACCTCGGAGCTATAGATCCCCCAATCAATTGATTGGGCAGCTTTTGTACGCGAAGCACTTTGTACCACGATTGGATCGGAATTGTGCAAGCTTACGGCGCAACACCTGTTAGATTACCATTTTAAGCACGTGAGAGTGATCATGGTCAGCAATCTCAGCGATACCATGCACTGTTCGGCTACTTCCCAACCTGTCTTTTGGTACAACTACTTCACCCGGTAATTTGCTTGTAAGTTGTATGGAGATGTGAAAAAAGGGAAAAATCTCAGTGGAATTTTCAGTTTCATCTCTGGAGAAATGAGTCTGTTGAGCTGATTAATATTTTGTCTCTTGACTTCAAAAACAGGAGTACGTCAGAAAACTCCAAACTTCCATCACTGTGCCTTCCATATGTGCAGGAGCGCTAGATACATATGAATCTGATATTAAATGCATTCCATTACACTATCTTTGATATCGAGGAGCAGTACATCTACTGGCCACTAGCCATTTATCACTTATATCATCTTACACTTTTGCTTTGAACGATTAGTGGCCCCTCCTTATCATGATATGTATAAGTTTTTCCGTTGTTTTTGCGGATAATGATACACATTGATGTAGGAGGGGATGTCAAACTTGACTGTAACGTATAAAGCAGAATGATACATCACATAGAACAGGAAGTGTGAGAGCAGCACATACCTTTGGCATGCACAAATATGTTGGGACACAACGAAGTATGGCATTAGAAGGAAGATGCAAACCAGAGTGTAGTATTGAGGTTATACAGTTACGCTTCTGCAGTGCCATATGAATCGATTGGCCATATATGTCCCATTTCACTACAGAGAGAAAAGGTATAGTATAGTGTCGGTAGGAAGAAGCTAACCAAGATACCAGTTCTGTGATTACTTTCCTTTAAGGTGCCTGTGAATTCTTTAGAACACATACAATTATGTCAAACTAAAGCAGTGCTATGACTGATATTGCCGGAGTCATTAGCGTGGGACACAGGTAAAAAGCGGGGGGAAGGCGATTCGAGATAATTGCCTCCCCCAGGGAAACCTATTTCCAGATAAATTTTCACGAAAAGCCATCCTTACAACCGCATATAAAGCTCAAAGGCCAACCTAATAGGGATGTCCCAAGACAAAGCTAATGTGACAAAACTTCCTACACCTGCTCTAGCCGCACTTACGTGCAATGACGGGGCGAGCCTCTTTACTGTCGGCCCGCTAAACCATGGATTTTTGGTAGCGGAAACAAATTTTGCGCAGGCTTTTACATCACGTGATGTTTATCGCTCTAGTCGAACCACATTTTGACCGGCGTAAGAGCGAACCCATGGAGATATATCCATAGTAAATGGATACTATCAGGGTGTCCGGCGGACTCCATAGTTTGGAATTTGCACTAGTTTTTCCTCCACGAATCCTATATAGTGCCTAACCCGCAATGTTGACTGCTTCTTGACTATCTTCCATCCCTTCAATGCTATATGATATTTTGTCTTGAGACGTGCTTTGATCCATTGTGTCGTACTGAATAAAAGTGTCTGTTATCTTGTTCTTTGAAAATGCCTGACGATATCACTCCCATGAGTGAGAAAAAGGACGATGCTTCTCAAAGCGTTCACTCAGATGCCGAGAAAGGGCAAGCCCCTGAGCTTAAGAGAAACTTGAAAGCTCGTCATCTACAAATGATTGCTATTGGTAAGATCAAGTTAGCGAGCATTAATTAGATCTCTATACTGATTGGTACTAGGCGGAACCATTGGAACGGGACTCTTTATTGGATCTGGAGCAGCAATTGCTAAGGCTGGCCCTGCAGGAGCGCTGCTCGGATTTGCTTTTGTCGGATGTCTCGTCTACTCTGTCATGCAATCCTTTGCTGAAATGGGTACTCACATGCCGGTTACTGGAGCGTTCACCGCATACGCAACTCGATTCGTTGACCCTAGTCTTGGATTTGCAATGGGATGGATGTATTGGTTCTCTTGGGCCTGCACGTTCGCACTTGAACTCACTGCCGTTGGGATCATCATCCATTTCTGGAAAGACAACGTCTCGGACGCTATGCTCATTACGGTTTTCTTGGTGGCTATCACAGCTGCCAATCTCCTGCCCGTTAAATTTTACGGAGAGTTTGAGTTTTGGTTTAGCAGCGTCAAGGTTATCACCGTCATTGGATTCCTCATCTTTGCCATTTGCATCGATGCTGGAGCCGGCCAACATGGATACCTCGGATTCAAAACCTGGAGTAATCCTGGTTCTTTCGCACCTTACGATATTGTCAAAGACAATGATGCTTTGGCAAAATTCGCAGGGTTCTGGGCAGTCATGATCAAAGCCGGATTTTCGTATCAGGGAACGGAACTTGTTGGAGTGGCTGCTGGTGAGACCGAGAATCCTCGTAAGAACGTTCCAGCAGCAATTCGAAAGACCTTCTATCGTATCCTGTTCTTCTTCGTCTTCACGGTCTTCTTCATTGGACTTCTAGTACCATACGACAACCCGAAGTTATTGTCAGGAAGTGAAGATGCATCTGCCTCGCCCTTCGTCATCGCTGCCCAGCTTGCCGGCGTGCCAGTAATCCCACATATTATCAACGCTGTTCTCATGTTCGTCGTCCTTTCAGCTGCGAACTCGAACGTCTACTCTGGAAGTCGCATTCTTGTTGGCCTCGTTAATGATAGAGCTGCCCCTAAATTCCTCGCAAAGACTTGGCGAAATGGAGTCCCTTATGCCGCCGTACTTTTCACAGCTGCATTTGGTCTTCTAGCTTATATCAACTTAGCCCAGACCGGAAGCACCGTCTTTGAATGGCTGCTCAATATTTCTGCAGTTGCTGGTTTCATCACATGGGCATCCATCAACCTCTGCCACATCCAATTCATGCGAGCACTAGCTGCACAAGGAATTTCTCGCGATAGCCTCCCATACAAAGCCTGGGGCCAGCCCTTCAATGCTTGGTTCGGGCTAGGATTTAACGTCCTCATTATCTTCACCCAAGGTTTCGAGGCTTTCATCCCATGGAACACTGTCAACTTCTTTACTGCGTATGTTAGTTTGATCTTGTTTATCGTATTATATATTGTGCACAAGCTGGTCACAAAATCCAAATTTGTCGACCCTAAGGTGGCGGATATCGTCTCAGGGAGCTTGGCGACTGATGATACTGTTTGGCCGGAGAAGGTACCAACTACTCTCTGGGGCAAGATGTGGGCATGGATCTGCTAAATTATGGTCCTTCGTAGACGGGTTCGGGAGTTTTGAAAGATTGGAGGTTTAACTTGGATTGTATTTTAGCGGGTATGGGTATCATAATATTAATGCAATGGGGTTGTATGTCACTACTGAATGTTTGGCTCTGAAATTTTACGCATCCTGAAGCAGTGTTACATGACATAACAGCTGCGGGTGCTTCATATTGTCCTGAAATGCGTGCACCCAGTTCATCGTTCTCCACTTGCGTATCGCGGATGAGCTACTTATCCGTCCTATGTGATAACAAGTCAACAAATCTGTAGCCAAGAAATGTAAATTCCAGACAAATTTCATAATTACAGCAGTACTAAAACCATAAAAATGTCATCCCCTACATAGCACTGGAGCTGGAAACTCCATGTAAAATTCTAGTAAACATAACGTGAAGTCGTGAGGATTAGGAATGACTTAAAATGAGACGAAGTAGCTTCATGCGATCATCTTCTGTTCCGCTGACGCTATTGAAAATGAGATGACAAACGTATAGTAGCGTGCTTCAAACCATTGATGAATCAAAAGAAAAAGGGCTATTCGTATCCGCAGCCAGTGACCTTGAAGAGCTTGAAACATTATCATCAAAGTCCTACTAAAGCCAAAACTGGTCAAACCATCATTTCGTGTCCAAGTTCAGGTCATTGGCATGATGACGGTAACAAATATGAAGACAACTTTGGAACTCGATCTTTCTTACTCCAATAGTCGTAGACCCTGAGACCCTGAGAACAAGTCTAGAAGGTCAAGAGACGCAAAATTACCCGAATCACAATTTGACCCCATTTGATGACCCTGATGACTTTCGAGATATTACCAAAGGCATCATCCTCGAGGAATCTAGCCACTAAAACTCTCTATATGCTCTCAGACCGCTTGAAGATTTGCGAACTTGAATTGTTTGGAGGCTAGCCTTTTTAAAGAAAAAGGTGTATTTTTCCTACATGAAAAATCAGAGTCAAATCGGGTTCAAACGGAGCTGTGTTACTACACCTTTATGTTGATTCTGGAAATACCGAAAACTTCCTGTCGCCATCTCAATGAATATAAGGACTGTCAGTACTGTAGCCCTGGAGTATAGTGTATAATCGGTCGACGAATCTCTTAGGTATATCAAAAGCGATGTGACCAAGAAGAATCATAAATAGCGTGGGATCTTCCTGGTAGAATGAAGTACCTCAGTCATCAATTTCGATGCGTCTTTGTAAGATTTACACTACGTTCCGTGCCATTCTCTCCGTCAAAAAAACCCCACGAAGATAGGGCAGTACAGTATAGTATTTTCCATTGGGCTATTTGCTGAGAATTAGACGCCAGGCGAAGCTACCAATTGGTAACTTCTATATAAGAAATGTAGCTTCGATAAACAAATTCAGTAGGTACATAGCGACAAGTGAGAGGTATGGGCAGCAAGACAAGATTGAAAGGAATCTCAAGCTAGTACAAAAGTCCGCCAAGCTCGGTAGCATATGTCCTATGTTGCCTTTTACACCCTAGGCAAGACACCCGCCAAGACAGTTGAGCAATATGTGAGAATAATCTCACCATTATCATGAATCTAAGCCACACCGAAATGACAGCGCCGAGGTATCCACTTCTAGGAGAAAACTGTCTAAACTTGACATGTCGACTGAGATATCAGAAGACTGCTAGTAGCTTACATTTTTATACTATTGTAATCCAAAGCGATAGAACAGGATAAATGACCGGTATGAAGCTTGGATTATTCGAAGATATAGAAGCAATAAGTACATAAGGACAGGATGCCAGAGAATCACGTAGCTATCTTCTAGCAAAAATCCAACAAAGAACTTTCCTAGTGACCGCAAATGCGCCGACGACATGCATGGAATTAGTCAATGTACCTGCATTATGTGCTACGCATGGAAGTGACGTAAGGTGTATGTTCAGTAACATGCTACACGACTTCTGCCCGCCTGTACATTTTAAACATATTTGCTTAATATTTCCTTCCGATTCCACCAACCACAAAATCACAAAATAATGGAGATTGGAGTAGATTCGTAAAGACGCAAGAAGAAAGAGAGGAGATGAGAAGTGTTTAGATTGTAAGAATGGTAAAGTAGAGAATCATGATTACACCTACTACTCGTGGAGAAGACTAAATGGCATCATCAAAATCCAAGACTCTTTCAAACTATACAAGACACTAGAGTGACAGAAGACTTTCAAACTGATCTTAAGTGCAGGAGCCCAGCACATACTGTATGAACAGGATCTCCACACCGGGTGATCATAAACAAGAAAAGTCAAGTTCAAACTGCAATGGCTGTGAATGTTATTACCAATAAACTATTCCATAGAAATCTTGCCATTCTAACCGGCTCGACTGACCTACTGTGCCTCCCGGCCAAGCGACCGTTAAAGAGTGATTTGTCTCGAGTGACTAGGCTGCCTCGTCTTATTGACCTTCCCCAAGGTGACCCTTCTACCCAAAAAGTTGATGACTTTCGTGTAACAGGGCCAAATACACGGAGACAGGCAGTCCCTATTGGTTCAATAAAAAATGCGGGGTTTAGCGCAGAAGTCTAATCATCATCGATTGTATGAATAAGGCTTAGTTCGTCTTGGTATCATATCATTACTGGTGGCGCTAGTCTCGGGTAATTATCGTAAGCCAAGGGGCTCAAACATGTAGTTTGGGATGTACTTTCAAAGAAGCTAAGCTGAGCAGAGACAGGTACTACCAGCCTGGCAAGAAGAGCTTGATAGTAATTAAGGATTAATCCACACTCAGCTGTAAGTATGTGATGACAAGCAAGGGAAATGAAAGTGGATAGGAGCACTGGGATAGAAATGTGCCAATCAACAGACAGATTATGTTGGTACTCATTTGTTGACCATCCAGCCATCGTGCCAAGATATCCAACTATGTAGCAGGCCTTGGAAAGCCTGGAAATTTACACCAATATACTTTGTACTGGGGAAAGACATACGAGCGAGGCTTAGACTTTTGTTTTGGATCAGAGGTGGAACTGAAAGTACAAAAGGTAAGAGCTGCCGCCCTACTTTGCTTGCTCGTCATCCAGAATCATCTGCCCTCTTTTCATATACCTGAAAGACATTCAAAAATACCAAATATGCAGCTCAAGACTTTCATTCCTCTAGCTCTAACAGCTATTGCTTCTGCTCAAAGCACCCCCAGTCTCACTGACGCACTGGCTTCTCAGAACGCGACATTGAGCTCCCTCACAGGTACGCCTCCATCCACCTGAACCTTCATTCCAGAAAAAATAATTTTCAATGCTGACTTTGCAAAGAACTATTAAGTGGTGCACCGGAGTTAGTCGAAGCTCTCGGCAAGGCACAAAATATCACAATCCTAGCACCAAGCAACGATGCGTTTGCAACCTTCCTCAATTCTACGGCTGGAGCTGCTGCCGCAACTGACGCTAGCGCCGTTGCAGCTCTCTTGACATACCATGTCTTGAATGGCTCATTCCCGAGTTCGGCTTTTACCAATATGCCGGCATTCGCCCCAACACTGCTCTCGAATACCAGCTATACCAATGTTACTGGTGGGCAAGTGGTGAAGGCACAGCTTAGCGGAAGCGAGGTCTCTATCACCTCCGGTCTGTTGGCCCAGTCAAAGGTTGTCACCGCAGTAAGATGTCTTCACATTCCTCAAGCCTAACTCTCACTGATCCCTTTGTAGGATCTCGCATTTTCTGGTGGCGTCATCCATGTTATTGACACTGTTTTGACGGTTCCACAATCGCCATCAAGCACTGCAGCCGGTGCAAATCTCACCTCTCTCACAGGTGCTCTTACTACCGCCGATCTTGTTTCCACCGTCGACGGCTTGGAAGACGTTACAATCTTTGCTCCATCAAATGCTGCATTCCAAGCAATTGGTTCTGCACTCGGAAACGCTAGCACCGAAGCTTTGACCGGCATATTGACCTACCATGTAGTTCAAGGAACAGTGGGATACAGCTCCATGTTGACAAATACCACTCTCAAGACTGTTAATGGCGCAGACATTACCATCAGCATTATCGACGGTTCTGTATTTGTCAACTCTGCGAAAGTGACCATCCCAGATGTGCTCGTCTCCAACGGTGTTGTCCATGTCATTGATGGGTAAGTTTTGGGTTGGCTTCGTTGTGAACAGTCAATGCTAACATGCATACAGCGTTTTGAACCCAGAGAATGCTTCTGCGGCCCCAAACCCAAGCAAAACCGAGGTTGCATTCCCAGGCGCCACTCAGGCATCTGATATTCCATTTACATCCAACGCTCCAAGTCCAACTGCGACTATCGTACCCGAAGCCTCAACCGCTGGCGCAGCACGGGCTCTCGAGACTGGTGCTATGGGTCTGGGTGCGTTGTTCGGTGCTGCTGCACTTATAATGGCATAAATGGATTATGTTTTCGAAACGTGGATTGTATTATTTCGGAATAAATAACTAATAGTCGAAGCTGATCGATGAACAATTTGTCTATTGTTTGCGGAATAATGTAGCTAGGAACATTTCAAGACCTAACTCGATTACTTTACCTTGCCTTGCCTGTGACGCGATATGTGCAAAGTGCCATCTTTAATCCTCCACCTCATAATAAATTGATCTCGGCTATTGCAGTTTGATCTCTGATACTAGCGGTCTGCTCAGAAGGTTTCCGACTGGTGTCTACTATACCTAGGCTGACTCCTGCCATATGGATTGAACCTACCACTACCTCGCAAACCATTGTCGTGAGGTCGTCCTCGACCTCTAAAGCTACCACGACTTGGCTGCTCAGTTTCTCGATCGTTATGTTGTGTTGCAATTCCGTCCTTATTCCTAGTACTTCCTTCACTATATTGAACATTCCTATCCCAATCTTCTAGGTTAAGGTAAGGACTTCTCAGCCAGGCCCGCATCTCATGTAGAAAAAGTTTCGTGTTATCTCTCCCTAGGAAATCCTGCAGCATATCCTCGGCTTGACCACCACTGCCTTGGATATCTACAGTCTTCAATATCGCCACAATGTACTCTAACAAGAACTCGGCATTCTTCGCCCTTCGATCTGACCCTGACGTGTTATCAGGCGTCAAAAATTCAAAGACTTGAAGCTCCCGCCGTATCCATTTGCGTGCCCGGTTCACTAATTCTGCATCTCTGCTAAATAGCTGAGGTACAAGGTCTCTGTAACGAGACACTTGGTTTGACCCTACATGAAGAGAAAACAGTTGAGAACTGTAAACATTGCGGCGCCGCTGGATTGCCTCGTCTGCCGTAGGACGTGGATGAGGGTTGTATTGGCTTCTTCGGTGATATGGCTGTATGCCTTGATGACTATAATCTGGACGTCTTGGGCGATTAGAGGTATTTGAAGATACGTTCGTTGCGGCAGCTATTGAAGGTACATCGTAAGACTTGTGAGTTTGACTTTGCGTAAACTGGTAATGAACTGTTTTCACGTCCGCCTTGCAAAGAGGGCAACAGGCTCGCTCCTGAAGCCAACTAATCAGGCAGATGAAATCAAAGCTTTCATGTTTGCATGGTTGGGCAACTGCTCTCTCAGAGACAGGTTCGAGGCATATAACGCAGCAATTCTGCTCGCCATCTACCCCTTCTCGGGAGGAAACCTCATCCAAAGTCGTTCGTAGGATCTTAGACCTCGCGTCCAAATCCTCAGAGTCCATGAAGAAGTGATGTCGTCGCCACTTCGCCATAAAGCGTTATCGTGGGGTATGTGACTAGTACAAGTGGTGCCGATAAGCTTACAGGGGTGCAACATTTGTTCGCGATTATGGTAACATTGACATTTCCTCTAATTCCCCCTACAACAATAACCTCTTTTCTCGATCAAGGAAAACGACTGGGAGAACTTTGGCCACCTCTCAACACAGTTGTATTCTGTCAACAGTCGCCTACATCCTTGGATTTCCAACTGCACTTTAGCCACACATTTAAGACGCGTCTGAGAGCGCGTACGTGAGGTTGTTATATAAATATGATGTATGAAACCTTCGGTGGAGGATTTCAATCATGAACAATGAGGAGCGAGAGGAGCAGACGAAGCGGTCCAATAGTCTCAGGCTGGAATTGAAAGCATGGGAGAAGGAGTTTGCTGCAGCAAATGAGGGCCGGAAAGCTTCAAGGGATGACATTAAAAAGAATCTTGAGATTGGTATGTTGTCCTTCGAGTGACTGTTCTCTATCTAGCTAATTTATATACAGCACAAAAATACAAGGACTACAATAGAACCCGCGATATACTATCAGGGAAAATCGTTCTACCACCTCAACCAAGCTTCAAGCTAACACCACGGAAACGGAAGCATGAGGATGATGTTACTCACAACGAAGCGAAAGTACAGAAGCATCATGGTATCATGAGGACACCCTCTAAAATACAATTGAATCCATGGGAAGTGGATCCTTACGAATCCCCAAATGTTGTACGAAACCTATTCACTCCTTCTACAAAAACTGCCATCGGTCCGACACCGCAGAAAGATGGGCAGGTGCTTGGACTATTCGATCTTCTTCGAGAAGACAGCGTGACACCTAGGAAGACTCCTAGCAAAGTTGGTGCAATGCCAGGTGCCCAACTATCAATCAATGCCACGCCTCGCAAGTCGGGTGGATTAGACACTGCTTCCAAGCATAGTAGAACACCAGCTTCAACTAGAAACCACTCCATGTTGGACAACTTCACTACACCTTCCAAGAACCGACTTCAGGTGAACTCACAGGGAGGCAATACCCCTTCTTCTGTATCTAAACTGCATTTTGCTACCCCTTCCTTCCTGCGGCGAGACCGGCATCGGCCGCTGCCAGTGGTGGACGAGAACAATTCAAATTTGGAGCTCTCTCCTCAAATGGTGAGACAGCCTAGAAAACCTCTAGTTCGAGGACTGAGCAGTATACTTGCTGGGTTACGCAAAATGGAAGAAGACGCCGCGGATGAAGATCTCGAAGCCCTACACGAAATGGAGGAGATGGAAAATGAGATGGCTGGAGGAGGCAAACCGGTATCGCAACCTGTTGCAAAGCAGGCGCCCCAAACATTGGTTTCTACGTCAAAAGACAACATACTGGTCAAAGATAGTCAGCAAGAACTCCTCGGTGGCTTCGATGATGAAGCTATGTTTGACAGTGAACCAGAGGAGATGAAAAATCCACCACTTGGTCGTGATGGTCAGCCCTTGAAAGTTTACAAGAAGAAGGGTCAGAAGCGAACTACCAGACGAGTTAACATGAAACCAACCCGATCCAAGCCACAGTCAATACCAACGGCAAGACTACAAGAAGACAGCGAGGATGAATTAGGACAAGATAGTGAAGCCGTTCCAGAAACACAGTTTGTCGAAGCCCCAGAGTTTGACGATGCGCGAAACTATGAGTCAGGTTCTCAATCCGAATATACGGCATCTGAAGGAGGTACGAGGTATCGAAGACCAGATCAGAGCAAGAAAGCGAAACGAATCACGAGAGATGGGAAGATTAGGACAGCGACCAGAAAGGTCACTGCAATAGCCAGCCAGAATTTCAAGAGACTCAAGTTGAGGAATTCTGGGGCGAAGGGAGGACCAGCTCACAATAGCAAGTTCAGAAGGAAGAAATGATAAATGAATATATGCATGTCACGATAAGGGAAATCAAATTAGCGGTTAGATAGCTTTGCACAAATGAAGATTTGGCACTTGCACTCATTCACTCAATATCAGAAAGTCACATTTAGAAAGCAAGGCAGTTTTTTGGTATGATGTTCATGAGATCCTTCCAACCATGCTCATACACTACATACAAGGAGCACCAGTCTTAACAGCTCCAAAACCCCCATTCATATTAACATCCGGCATTTCATGATCAAAAAGACTTCTTTCCCATCCCTATGTTCTTATAGAGAAGTAAAAGCATGACCACCGGAAATCCAAATCCATCTTGTATTAACTCCGTCCCAAATGCGTCAGGTTTTCCTTCTTTGTACAATTTCGACCTCGGGATGAAACCGGTGATGATTCCTACCACCCGTTCTTCGTGGTATATCATCAAATTCATCATGCATGCTGAAAAAACGCTCTTCTCAATGAAAACAACTTTTGCTCTCTCCCCTTCTCGCTCCCCAAGGTCACCCCTCATCAAGTATAAGCCTCCGCTAATACATTAATACTCAGAATCATCACTAACAGGCCGATCGTCACAATGATCAGCAATGCGAAACTAAACCAGCCCAACACCATAGCTGTTGTTCCCACTCCACTCCTCACACTTCCATTCCCTAAGTCTTGGGCGATGATCGAGGCAGCGACCGAGGCGGTATGTTGCCAAAGAACAGAGACAAGAACAAAGATGGAGGCTATGAAGATGATTGCGAGGGCGGTTTGAGAGACTGGTCGTGATGGGAATGGCTTGACTTCGCGTTCGGAGCCATCACGGTCTTCTTCTTCATGCCAACCTGGGAAGGTTGCAAGTAGCAGGAGACAAATGAATGCGAATACTATGGCGACGATACTAGGTTTACGTTAGTTTGTAATCTCTTCGACGTGGGAGCGTAGGGTGAGGTGCATACATGAGGTAGGGAAACACAATCATATCCTTGAATTGACTCGCAAGCCAGATCAAGTTCAACGGATCTTGATCAACAGTTACTTCATTCGCCAGTGCCGTTGCATTGTTGCTGCATAACCAATCTCCTCCATCTGGATTAACGCATATGCCGAAGTACCCAACTCGAGCTGAGAGCCTCGCTCCGCCTACAATATTCGTGATTGCTTGGTGGACATTGAAGTCTGTTTGTGCAGTTGACGGAACAGGTGAGTAGGGTTGGTAGTACAGGGAGATGAGGAAGATGTCGGGTATGATGGGCGAGGACGATGAGCAGCCTGCTAATAGAAGTGCTAGATTTCTATTAGTTTTGTTACTTCCTTTTTTAAGGGAAAGAAAAGCTTACAAAGTAAAATAATTGCAATTGCGATGAGAATCATGAGCACATGATGGTACCCGAGGAAAGGTATCAGCCCTAAGGAACGTTAGCAGGCTTCCTACTTCGTGAAGAGGTAGTTGAACATACTCATCCATCCAACCTGGAACCTTTGTGCCATTTTAAGTTCCTGCCTTCTCTAAAACCTTCCTTCGGACTCTGTTCGCTCCCGTCCTGGTAGGACGATGGAGCAGCAGCCGTGGAATGCTGCAAAGCTTGAAGATATCGAGGGTGAAATCCTAGAATTGTCGAAGAATGTTGACGAGAGAACGATGTTTGGGTTTCCCGGATCGGTGGAGAAGAGCGTTTAAGTTGTCAAGATCGTAGGGTATAGATAAGGTTTAACTACCAACGACCTCAGAACAAGTGTTAGATTAAAGCTGCCACACGTTAAGAATTAGGGGAAAGATGGTAAGTAGCAGAATTTGTTTGTAGATGGTTTTGAAGCTCACTAGATGA
>Ga0247807_10000978_pt1 | contig 17487 bp, 8 predicted proteins | sample UWRJL074202C1_FD_179931 | JGI IMG/M metagenome (GOLD analysis project Ga0247807, IMG submission 179931) | Plant litter microbial communities from Arlington Agricultural Research Station in Wisconsin, United States - UWRJ-L074-202C-1 | ecosystem: Environmental > Terrestrial > Plant litter >...
AAAAATATATAAGTGTTTTTTCATTGTCGTTTAGTTAAAATGTAACGTTTATACCTGCTGTATAGGCTTTAATTTGCGGATATCCGTAAAGAGTCGCGATACCTGGCTGATAATAAGCGGTGACAGTAGTTGTAGATTGTTCACTGTTAGCTTGTCCAACCTCAGGATTTCCATGGAACTTAGTACCAATCCATAAGTTTGTTCCCTGAACAAAAACACGTATTGACTTCACATGTATGCGTTTAGCTACATCAGGAGAAAGGGTATAACCTAAAGTTACGTCTCTTAAACTAATATAATCCCCCTTTTCAAGATATTTATCAGAGTCATAAGTAACTTGTTGACCCGGATCAGCAAGATTAGCATAACGTTTTACATCACCTGGTTTTTTCCAGTAATCCAATGCTTCAGTAAATTGATTGTTAGCTATACTTTCGCCTTCTGATGAACCTACGTTTCTTGTAATGTTATAAATATAGTTACCTCCTGAATAATAAAACTGAGCAGAAAGATCAAACTGCTTATAGTTTACTGAAGTACCAAAACTTCCAAAATATTTAACTTGTGATGATTTGCCTTCCTGCAATTTGGCATAACTCGCTTTCCATTGATCTGAACGATTTCCGCTCTCATCAAACCATTCATTTTTACCAGTCTGAGGATTTACACCTGCCCAGTTAGCCAGGAAGTATGTGAATACTGGCTGACCAACTTTAAGATATGCAATATTACCAGTACCTGCAGCTATCACATTATCAGAATACAGATCAGTAATTCTATTCTTGTTCGAAGAATAATTAGCAAAAAGTTTCCATGTTAAATCTTTATTACGAATAACATCTCCACTTAATGAAATCTCAAACCCTTTGTTTACAATAGCACCAACATTACCAGTAAAACTAGCGAAACCAGTGGTCAGAGATATATTTTGTGGATATAACAGATCCTTTGTTTTACGGTTATAATACTCAACAGATCCCGAAATCCTATTATCAAATACACCAAAATCTAATCCAATATCAGAGTTTTTGTTAGACTCCCAGGTTAAATTCGGGTTTGCAATAACATTCGGACTTGCAGCAGGCAGTGCATTATAATTTACGTTATAAGCATAAGTACCCAAAGCCATATATTCTGTAATTCCGGAATTATTACCTGAAGTACCGATAGATCCTCTTAGTTTTAAACTGCTAACCTCATCAACATTGAAGAAGCTTTCGTTTTTAATATCCCATGCTCCACCAAGCGCCCAGAAGTTTGCAAAACGATTGTTTTTACCAAATTTTGATGATCCATCACGTCTGCCGCTCAATGTTACAAAATATCTTTTATCATAATCATACTGCGCAACTCCAAAATAAGAAATCAAAGCCTGGTCTCTTCTTGAAGTAGTAGCCTGAGTTGGCTTAGAACCATTTTCTAAAGTATTAACCGTTGCAGAAGGAAATCCTTGATTCGTTAATGAATAACTGTAGAACTTCTCTTTTGTATATTCTGTACCTAACAATGCATTAAAGCTATGTTTACCTATACTCTGATTCCATGAAGCTGTATTAGTAAAAACATAAAGGAAATCACGGTTTCCATTATCTCTTTTCTGGCTGTATCCTAATGTTTGTGCCAGATAAGAACCTGGCTTAAGGTAATATTCCTGACTTAATGTATTATAATTCAGTCCGACCTGAGATTTTAATGTCAAATGGTTGAATGCCTTTATTTCACCGAAAACAGTTCCAAAACCTGAAAGTCTATCTAATGTATTTGGGTTATTGATAGCAGTCTCTAAAGCATTCTGGCCCAAACTAGTGTAATTATATGATCCATCGGGATTAAAAGCTGGCTCATACGGGTTCAAAAGCTGCGAAGCAGTATATAAAGCCTGTCCGTTGAATAACTCTCTGGTTTGATTTTCTACTGTATGAGTCACCCCTAAATTAGTTCCTACTTTAAGCCAGTCTTTAGCCTGATACTCTACATTTAAACGTCCACCAGTTCTATTTCTGTAAGACTGCTGCAACACCCCCTCTTCATTTCTTTTATTTAAAGAAAAGTAGTAAGTAAATTTATCAGATCCGCCAGCAATACTAACTTCATGTGTTTTTGTCGCAGCATTTTTTCTCATGAACTGATCGTTCCAGTCATTTCCCTGAGCCAGTAAATTGTTCCACAACCCTTGTCTCTGATCTGGAGTAATATTAAACAGCGTAGCATTAGCAGGTAATGTTCCAGCTGTTTTACCAACATTAATCAGACTGATCAGAGCTGGATTGGTATAAGTTCCAGTCTCATACTCGTACTGTAATTTCTGACGGCCATCCATCAATTCCAGGTTTCTTAATTTTTGCTCATTGGCAATACCATAAGTAAATGAATATCTAACTGTTGGCTCTCCTGCTTTTCCTTTTTTAGATGTCACGACAACAACTCCATTTGATCCCCTTGAACCATAAATAGCTGTTGCAGTTGCATCTTTCAGAAAGCTGATATTGTCTATGTCATTTGGATTCAAAAGACTGAATGCCTCAGTAACAACCGGCACACCATCAACAATAATTAAAGGATCTGATGCTGCACTGATCGAGCCTGTTCCTCTCATCCGGATAAAAGCATTTGCTCCTGGCTTTCCACTCTGTGCAGTTACCTGCACACCAGCTGCTTTACCTTGAAGCAATTGCGTAAATGAAGAAATAGGTTTATCAGCGATTTCTTTGTTAAGCACAGTTGCTACTGAGCTTGTTAAATCACTTTTCTTTACTGTCTGATAACCGGTAACAACTACCTCTGATAAATCCTGAACATTTTGTACAAGACTGATGCTGATGTTATTTCTGGAACCTACCGTTACAGACTGACGAAGATATCCAATAAAAGAGACCTCAAGTTCATTTGATCCTGAGGGTAATTGAATCGAAAATTTTCCATTTGAACTTGTTATCGTGCTGATCTTTGCATTTTTCACTTTTACAGAAACACCAGGAAGAGGTAAGCCGTCTTCTTTTCCTGTAACTGTACCAGTGATCGTCCGGTCTTGTGCCATTGCAAAATTTGCTAACAGCATCAATACGAACAAACTTTGTAGAAGTTTTTTCATAAATTTTAGTGGTTTTTAGTTTATAGTTAATAATCCAATATAGACGATTTAGCACTAATAAAAATGGGACAAACAGGACAAACAGATTTTATGACAAAAAAATGACTAAATAACTAAGAGCTTACACAATAAATAGTAAAGTTTAGCAAAAATCACTGTTTGAAATATTTTGTATTATAAAATGAATTTATATTAAATAATATAAAAATTTTTGACATTAAAAACAATTATAAGATAATTATAAATTACTTAAATAACACAAAAAGAAATATATTCACATTTATCTAATAGACAAGAAATTAGACAGATTAACATCAACAAATCCAATGCGGATTAAAACCAATGATTTTAAGGCAAGTATTTATAACAGCATATTATTCAAATCAGGTAATAAACGATTTCCTTATATTAAGCAATTCAAGACTATTTATATTATTTTGTAATGATTAATAATTATCCATGACCATAAAACCACCATATCTAAAAAAAGGAGACAAAATTGCTGTTGTTTGTCCGGCAAATAAACTAAAGAAATCTATTGATTCAGCGATAACATTACTGGAAAACTGGGGACTTCAGGTTATAACCGGAAAAAGTATTACAGGAGATTATTTTAACTTTGCAGGGGATGATGAACTTAGAGCTGCAGATATACAAACATTTCTGGATGATAGCAGTATAAACGCCATAATTGCAGGCAGAGGGGGCTATGGAGGTATCCGGATTATTGATAAACTGGATTTTAATGCATTTAATAAAAATCCTAAATGGATGATCGGCTTTAGTGACACGACAACTTTTCTTTCTCATATTATAGCCGCACTTCATACCCAAAGCATCCATGGCCAAATGCTGGCTTCATTTGAAACCGGAACTGCATCATCAATTGAGACCTTAAGAAAGGCCCTGTTCGGAGAAGAACTCAAGTATACTTATATCAGCTCATTTACAAACAGACCAGGACATACAGAAGGAATTTTAATTGGTGGAAATTTATCAATCCTCGTTGCTATGGAAGGTTCGGTTTCTGAAATAGACTATACAGATAAGATATTATTTCTGGAGGATGTAGGGGAGCAGGAGTATGCCATAGACAGAATGTTGCGTATGCTAAAACGCAAGGGCAAATTAGCCCGTTTAAGAGGATTAATTATTGGAGCTTTCAACAATATAGAACCAGAGGAGATTGCATTTGGACAAACACCAGAAGAGCTGATTCTGGAAATTGTAAAAGAATATGATTATCCTGTTTGCTTTAATTTTCCGGTTGGCCACATTGCAGATAACCAGGCATTGATTATTGGCAGCACTGCAACCCTGGATGTTAAAAGCAATGAAGTAACGCTGTCTTATCAGTAATAAAAAATAAAGGCATAAAAAAAGAGACCGTTTTTAAACGGTCTCTTTTTTTATTATAGCATTAAATTGTTTTATTATTTAGCCCACCAAACCGGAGTAAAAATGTCAACGTTTCCTGGGAAGTTACCATTATAAATAGCTTCACTATTAGGATAAACCATTCTTTGTGGCTTTGTTGTAGTACCTGTAGGAGGAGCTACAGAAACTACAAGAAAATCAGGATATCCAGTTCTGCGATATTCAGTCCAGGCTTCAAATCCCTGGAATCCGCACATTGCATAATATTTCTGTGTAATAATTGCTTTAACTTTAGCCTCAGGAGTAACTGCTGCTGCTAAAGCTAAAGGTCCATCTTTAGCAGTAGCCAGGTAGTTTGAAATAACAGTTGCATCAGTAATTCCTGTAGCTGTAAAACTTTCAGTAATTCCTTTGGTAAACAATGTAGTAACATTACCGCTTGCCCATCCTCTTGCTGCTGCCTCCGCCTGTAAAAAGTAACTCTCAGAAGAAGAGAATAACTTAACAGGAGCCAATGCTGCATTCGAACTAGTACTTGGGTTTGCACCAACTAAACCAGCAGGAAGAGACACAAGCTTACCAGCATTCGCATTATAACTTCCTTGAGGAATACTTGTTATTTCTGTTTGTCCTGAACGCAACACAAAGAATTTAAATCTTCTTTGATCACCATTTGCTACAAACTGATTAACCACAGTTGAACTTGCTACAAGGTTTTGTGCTCTGCCTAAGGCAACAATCTCATTATAAAGTGGATTATCGTTACCACCGACAGAAGTATATTTAATACTTACATCCTGTGTAAGAAAAGGAGTACCAGTTGCATATACAGCAGCAATACCTGCACTCGCTTTAGCAGGATTAACTTTTGATAATCTTAAGTAAGCCTTAAGTTTTAATGTATTTGCAAAAGCTTTCCATTTTGCAACATCTCCCTGGAAAAATAAATCCTGTGCACCAGGATTATTAGATCCTGTCACAGAAAGCAATGCCACACCCTTATCTATATAGTTAAAGATACTGTCATAAACTAATTCCTGAGCAGCATATTTAGGTTTTACATTATCTGCATGCAAAGCTTCTCCTAAAGGAATATCACCAAATGCATCAGTAGCTATCTGGAAGGAGTAAGCTTTCGTCAGATAAGCCATACCTTTTAAAAACTCAAGATTAGATCCTTTATTTTCGATAATTAACTGAGAATTGATTAGTGCTTTACTATATAGATTAGCCCATGGTCTATCTGAATCAGTATTAGCAGGAGCATATAAATCAATAGGTTTATACTGGTTCGCACTAGGACCTTGTGTCCAGAATTGAGACCACATTCCACCATATACCTGAAGGCTATTTCCTACAACCTGGCTAATAGCTATCTGTGCAGTTGGTAACAATAAGTTAGGGTCAACTGTATTCGGGTTATTTGGATTCTGGTTAATGTCTAAGAATTTTTTACAGCCAGATAGACTTATCATGCCTATAAAAACAAGAAGGATTAACTTCTTAGGGTTATATATATTTTTCGTTCTCATAATGAGTCTTTTTTAGAATGAAACTTTTAGATTGATACCATAATTTCTTACAGAAGGTTGAGCTGTGAAGTCAAAACCCTGTGCATTACCGGCACCAGAAGAATTGATTTCAGGATCCGCATATTTATTCTCTTTAGCTGTCCAGATAAATAAGTTGTTACCATAAAGTCCTACAGCTAATGAACCAAAAGGAGTACGTTTTAACTGATCTTTAGTAAATACATAAGAAAGACTTGCTGAACGGAACTTAACATAAGAAGCGTCAACAATATCAACACCAGGGAAAACATTTGCCGAGTTAGTGTAATAATCTTGTTTATTATAAGTAACTGAGTTATTTACTACACTTTGTCCATTTACAATATAAACTGAATTAGGCCAGATCTGGTTCATTCTTTCACCACCCGTTATAGCAGAACTACCCGCAAAACCTAAGATATTCTTAGTTCTTGAGTAAAACTTACCACCTTGTTTAGTATCAAAAAGAACAGCCAATGATAATTGTTTATACTTGAAAGTAGTTCCAAATGAAGCTTGATAGTCTGGATTGTAACTTCCCAAATATTGAGCAGAAGCAGTTCTAACCGGAAGACCACTGCTTGCATTGATAACTGTTCTGCCCTGATCATCAGTTTGATTAGTCAATCCGTAGAATTCACCATAAGGCTTACCTACGGCAGCAACAATACTCATACCACTATAACCACCAAGACTAATCTGGTCAACACCTGGCATAAGTGACACTACCATACTTTTGTTTTTTGTAAATGTACCATACATTTCCAAAGAGAAATTTGTTGTTTTAACCGGAGTTCCTCTTAAACTTAACTCAACTCCTTTATTCTGAATCTCACCTGCATTTACCAATCCGAAGCTATATCCTGAAGATGCAGCAATTGGTACTGCTATAATTTGATTTTTAGAATTGTTTTTGTAATAACTGAAATCAACAGAGAATCTATTGTCAAAGAAACCAAGTTCAGTTCCTAATTCAAAAGAAGATGTTTTTTCTGGTTTAAGATCTGGATTTCCAAGAGTTGGGTTAATCATAAATCCTGGAACATTACCAAATGGAAGGATGGTAGTTCCAAAACCTCCACTAATTAAGCCTCTTCTATAATCTGTTGTCAACTGATAAGGGTCAGTATCATTACCAACCTGTGCCCAGCTTCCACGAACTTTACCATAAGTCAACCAGTTTGCTACAGATGATCCTTTCAATAATTCTGAGAATACAAATGAAGTACTTACACTAGGGTAAAAGAATGAATTATTTTTCACTGGTAAAGTAGAAGACCAGTCATTTCTGCCTGTTGCCTCCAGGAAAAGGAAGTTCTTATACGAAAGATTTAAATCTGCATATAAACCAAATAATCTTCTTTTACTCATTTGATCAAGTAAAATATTAACAGGTCCGTTACTGTTAGACAAATTATAGAAATCTGCAACAACTAAACCACCAGCAGTATTTGTTGCTGTATTATTAAAGTTAGTTGATCTCTGACGAATGTTATTACCTAACATTAATGATCCTTCAAAATCTTCATTGAATTTATGACGGGCTGTAACCATTAAATCATGTACTAATTCAGTAACATTAGCCTGATCAATTTCATATCCACCCTGGAATGATCTTAAATCACCAGCTGTGTAGAAGCCTGAAGCTCCGTCATCACCAGGAATAAAAGAATATTTAGGACTTAACAATCTGCGTCTGTCAGAATAAGTATCAATACCAACTCTTTCTTTAACATCTAACCAACTATTAGGCTTGTATGAAATATTAAAATTACCTGTTACACGGCTTACGTTATCATTGTTCACAAAATTTTTCAAAATCCAGTATGGGTTCTGTGTATAAGCACCATAATATCCATATTCACCATCATGACGACGACCACTTCCATCGACATATCCGTAACCATTATATTTGTTAGTTAAATCAGACAAACCAGTCAATGAAATATCTCTCGGCGTTTGATATACGTTGTTTAAAACAGACGAATTACCTTGTCCACCACCAACATTATTACTATTAATGTTAACATAGTTAAAGGAAACACCTGCAGAGAATTTATTACTAAAATCAGCAGTACCGTTAAACCTTACACCATACTTATTAAACGTATCGCTTTTACCTGGATAAGGACCATCAGAATTCAATGCATTTAAACCTAAGTAAAAGGTTGATTTATCACCACCACCAGAGAAACTCAAGTTGTTGTCAGTTGCAAATCCTGTTTTAAAGAAATCTTTAACGTTGTCTTTAACTGCTGAATAAGCTTTCTGCTGGCGTACACCATCAATTGCTTGTCCCCATGGCTGTACAACTCCGGTAAATGGACCACCCCAGCTACCATTTTCTCTTGGGTCATTCGTATATTGATAAACTCCATTAACAAGTAGTGGTTTACCAACGTCATCACCAGTATAATAACCTTGTCCATATTCATTTTGAAATTCAGGTAATTTAAGCACTGAAGAAAATGTGTTTGAAGTAGTTAATGTAATATCGGTTTTTGCAGCACCTTTACTTCCGCTTTTTGTTGTGATAATCAAAGCACCATTAGATGCACGTGATCCAAAAAGAGCGGCAGCAGCCGGGCCTTTTAATACAGTTACTGAAGCAATATCATCAGGAGCAAGATCATTTCCTCTATTACCAAAGTCAACACTTGCTAAGTCAGAAGCACCACCTACAGTAGTAGAGTTATCAATTGGTACACCATCAACAACAATCAGTGCCTGGTTATTACCAGAGATTGAAGACCCACCACGAAGAACGATACGAGATGAACTACCTGGCGTATTTGAAGTTGAAGTAATATTTACACCAGCAACTTTACCAGTCAGAGAAGTAATCGCACTTGGATTTCCTCCTTCTGTTAATTCAGCAGTTTTAATCGTAGGCGCAGAGTAACCTAATGTTCTCTTTTCTCTCTTGATTGAGTTAGCCGTTACAACAACTTCACCCAATGACTTTGAATCCCCAGCTAAACTAACACTGATAACATTTCCAGCTTTAAGGGCAACATATTGAGTAACATAGCCTATTGAACTGAAATCAAGACCTGTTGCTCCAGCAGTTACTTTGATTGCGTACTTACCGTCAGCACCAGTTTGAGCACCACCCTGCGCTCCTCTCAGTTTAACACTGACACCAGGAATGGGCTGCCCATCATCCTTCCCTGTAACAGTACCAGTTATTGTTCTGTCCTGAGCTAATGCAGCTGCTGCAATAGATAAGAACACGAATAAACTTAGTATAAGTTTTTTCATAAAATTATTTGTCTAGGTTATTAATAAGTTAATTGGGATCTAAGATAAAGTAAAATTTTATGAAAACCACTGTTTCACTCCTTTTTTGCGTGTTGTAACACAAAAATTATAGTGTATTATGTACACTTAAACAGACAAAATGCAGCAAAGTCATACAATTACAGAGATACAAATACAACAATATTCATAAAAAACAAACCCCCGCACGATATAGAAATCATGCGGGGGTTCAACATTAAAACTAAAATTATTTAGTGGTCATCTTCAGTGAATCTGGTTCTGCCATAACCTTTTACCTGGTAGATTACAGAGGGATCACTGTCAACAGTAACCTCAAAAGAAATAGCATCTGTAACGGCTTTCGATACCGGACCGACAGCGCCGTCAACAATAACTTTACCATTTTTCACAGTTATTTTTCTTGAATTGCGAATATCATTGCCGCTGGCCAGATTAAAAGACTTTGTACCTAAGTCAACATTCACTTTAGCAGCAAAACCGATTACGTTTTTTTCAGTCGCAGTCATGTTCAGCCACATTAATACTGATGAATTATCAGAAGTATTATAAGTTGAAACAGGAGAGTATGTATTAAAAGCCTTAATTACTGCACCTGTCGATGCATTTACTGTCTGTACCTGAACAAACCATTCGTTAGCCATTGTCTGAACCGCAGTCCCCCCCGGATCTTCATCCTTTTTACAGGATGCCAGACTCAACACACATAGTGTTAATATATATAAGTATTTTTTCATCTTCAGTCTATTAATTATTGTTTAGCAAAAGTAAGGGCAACAGGTTTGTATTCCAAATTAACAATACCCCATGAATATGAGCCTTCAATAGGATCATAACTCTCATTTGTAGTACTTATTGGTGTTCCATCATCAGATAACTGAACAGGCACATGAATTGTATTTCCTGTTGGATTAAAAGTAATAAGTGCCAGTTCTGATCCATTTCCGGCAGGATCTGTTACTGAATACACACCAGGAGCCACTTTAGTCCAGACAGATTCCTGTCCATCACCAATTGAATAAGTACCTGAAAGATCATTTGCCGCAGCATCTGCTTTTGTATCATAAACAATTACGGTTCTTGTTACAGCAACAGAAAACCCATCACTATTTGTTGCAGTATAAGTTACAGGATACACACCCGGAGTATTTACATCTACTGTACCTTTAACTACAGGAGTCAAAGCTGTCTTCCCTTCCAGTGCTGTTACACCCGGATCAGTAAAAGCTGTTCCCTTAGTAAGCAGGACAGTTGCATCTCCTTTAAGCGCTACTGTTGCATAGACAGTAATTTTTGAGTCCCCTACATGCCCATCCGGATAGTTATATGAAGGCTCTTTCTCACAAGAACTTATTGTCAGACTCAGGATACCCAAGCCAATGATTGCTATATATTTTTTCATCGTCTATTTAAATTAGGTGCAATTATTTACCCCACCACACTTTAGTTGTGATTGGAACTACTGCCGGAGCATTTATATTCCTGTCAGTTGTTGATGCAGGAAGAACCAGCCGTCTTGGAAATAAACCAGCAGTAACAGAATTTGGAGTCAGTACCAGTTGCCCTGGGATATAAGCTGCATTCGTTGAGTATACAGGACTGAATTTAGGGTAACCTGTACGTTGTTGCTCAAAGAAAGCTTCAATATCATGTGTTCCTGCGAATGACGCCCATTTCTGAGTGATAATTGCTTCTATTTTATTTTCAAGTGTCCCAGCTGAAGGATAAGCATATTTAGCAGCCAGATCTCCGCTAAGTGTTTGGCCAGCCTGATCAAATGCAGCCTGCACCCCTTTGTCATAAGCATCTTTAGCACCTGCACCCGCAGCATAACGCTCAAGGGCTTCTGCCTGCATCAGATATGATTCTGCTTTAGAAATAAACCATACCGGATCTTTAGCTGACTGAGCAAATACAGTAGCATCACCGTAAGTAGGCTGCTGTGCAGATGTAGCCGCAAAGTCACCCTGATGCATAGGAATAATCGGGTCTGTACCAAAATAGTTAACAATTCTAGGATCATTATTTTGTGTTAACCAGCTTACAAAAGTTACACTTGCTCTTAAATTTGTCGAAGTATTTAAGCGTCTGATGTTGTACTCAAAGAAAGGGTTACTATTATTTGGCGTGCCGCTCCAGGTTTTGATTCCTGCATCTGAAGATAAAAACACTGCATTTTCCTGAAATAATTTAGTAATTCCAGCCTGCGCAGCTGCTGGATTAACATTGATCATACGCAGGTACATTTTTAGTTTCAGCGTATTAGCGAATTGTTTCCACAGGTCCATATTTCCATTAAATATAAAGTCTGTGTTTTTTTGCGCGGTTGTCAGTGCTGTTCCACCCAGGAAATCTTTTGCTAAAGCAGCATCAATTTCAGCTAATAAAGCAGTATAGATTGCATCTCCATTATCAAATTTAGGCTGCAGATTTGCTGATCCCTGAAATGCTTCGCTATAAGGAACCTTGTCATATAAATCTACAAGAACCTGAAAAGAATAGGCTTTCATTACAGTAGCCATCAGGTTATATTTCCAGTCACTACGTTCTCTTGCCTTTTTAAGTGTCAGGTCATAATCCATTAATGCCCCGCTAAACATCTCCGTATAAGGAACTGTTACAGAAACATCATTTTTTGTCAGGTTATAAGAATCAATATTTTTATATTGATTTGAAGATTGAGCCTGTGTGAAATATTGAGACCAGATACCCCCTAAAATAGTTAACTGTCCACCTACAACTGATGTAGTTGACAGGACAGCAGAAGGGAATAATACTTCAGGTGTCGCGTTTTCAACTAAGGGATTATTTGGATCTGTATTTACATCCAAGGTTTTTTTACACCCAAATGAAAGCAGTAAAATTGCCGAGAATATCAGCGTATTATATTTAAAATTAGTCTTTTTCATCTTTCTTTTGATTTAGAATGTAACTTTTAACGTAGCACCAAAGAATCTTACCGGAGGCGCTGTTCTGAATTCACCGAATTCACTTGTTAAATCGTTACCGTAGTTAGAAACTTCAGGGTCAATTGTTTGATTCGAAGCTGGCAGCCAGGTAATCAGGTTTCTTCCAAATACACCTACATTAATACGCTGAGCACCTATTTTAGTAGCTGCGCCCTGAGGTAATGTATAGTTTAAAGTTACCTCTCTCAATTTCAGGAATGACTTACTCAAGATTCTATTCTTATAAACCAATGCTCTGTTTGTAGTAGGATAATAGTAATCATCTATGTTTCCTTCAGTAATTCTGGTTGTATTCTCTATATAAGAAGTGTTACCATTTGCATCAATTACCTGTTTCACTGAATTAGGTACAATGAAAGGTCTGCGGTCATTATAAAGTGTTTTCTTATCCGCACCTACAAAGTTTAATAAATCGGCTGTTCCTGAATAGAAAACACCACCTTTTTGCCAGTCAAACGTAAAACCTAAATTAAAGTTCTTATAAGTAAATGAGTTAGATAAACCCATAGAGAAGTCACGTTGCATTGATCCATAGTTACCGTTATCAGGTGCAACTATCGGGAATCCATTGTTACCTACGATAATTCGTCCCTGAGGATCATAAGATGGAACAGGAGCCAGGAAAGTTCCCATAGGCTTACCTACTTCTGCAACAAACTGTGCATCATAAGCACTGTTAATAATTACCTTATTTAATCCTGCCGGCAATTCAAGAACAAGATTTCTGTCTCTTGAGAATGTATACATCAGGCTCCACTGAAAGTCTCTGGATACAATTGGCTTAGCATTTAAAGTAACCTCTATACCTCTGTTTCTTACTTTACCAAAGTTTAGATAAGAGAAAGTATATCCGGATGCCGGATCAACAGGAACTGCAAGAACCTGGTCTTTTCTGATTCTGTTATAATAAGTCACATCTAAACCAATTCTGTCTTTAAAGAACCTGATCTCTGTACCAAATTCAGTTTCACTTACTCTTTCTGGTTTCAGATCTGGATTTCTTAAAGTATTAGAAACAGAAAAACCAGGAACACCCTGAACAGGGAAAGTAATTACCGGCTGACCAGGAATAACACTTGTACCTATTGGAATATTGGTTCTTGTAATTACGTTATTTATTCTGAATGGATCTGTATCACTACCTGTCTGACCATAACTGGCTCTGAATTTCAGGAAGCTGATTGGTGTTTTAGAAAGATCAAATAATTCGGAAGCAAGGAAAGATAAACTGGCAGCAGGATAGAAATAGCTGTTTTTACCAGGTGCTAATGTAGAAGACCAGTCATTTCTGCCTGTTACTGTTAAATACAAGAATTTATCATAGCCTAAAGTAGCCTGAGCATAAGCACCAAACAATCTTCTGTGTGACTCTTGTTCTGTACTTATAGGATTATTAGAGCTGTTACTAATGTCAAAGAATCCAGGAATCGCCAGATCTTCAACAGTAGTAGTCAGATATCTGAATCCTCTGTCATTATAATTGGCTCCAACCAGACCATCTAAATCAAATTTAGAACTTAGTTTTTTATTAAAAATTAAGTTTAGTTTAGTATCGTACTCAAAAGTTTTATAAGAACCTTCCATTACATTACCTACATCAGGAGCTCTTTTAGATCCCTCAATGTTTCCACCGTCATTATAACTGCCTGGCGAAGGTGCATTTTTATTGTGCCATATTTTAACCTGAGAATTACTGATATCACCACCTTGCTGTAACTGAATGTTCAACCAGTCATTTATTTTATAATTCAGGTTTACGTTACCATAAACACGATCACTTTTGTTCTTACTTCCGTTTTCGTAAAGCGCATAATAAGGGTTTTCAGCATATGGAGTGAAGTAGTTATCTACATTAAAATATTTGTTTTTATAGTCTCTGAAATTTTTAATGTTAATATCTACTGGTATCTGCAGGATTTCCTCATAAAATGAAGCTCCGATTCCAGAGTCACCGCCACCACCAGTTACAAATCTTTGATTTTTGCCTACATAGTTAATTGAGCCGTCAATACTGAAGTTCTTATATTTTGTAGATCCTTTTAAAGTAACGTTATTACGTTTATAAGAATCCGCATCAGTTGGCAGGTAACCATTACTGTTAATATTACCATAAGCAAAGTAAAAAGTAGAGTTCTCATTACCACCACTGATGGCAAGGTTATTATTTAACTCCAGACCATTAGTTAATGCATTACGTACGTTATTTTTAACAAAAGAAAATGGTTTTACTAATTGAGTACCATCAACAACAGCACCCCATGATCTCATCACGCCATCCAGTTTAGGGCCCCAGTTACCATTTTCAGACGGGATATAAGTTGCATCCCAGCCATTTCCGAAAACCTCTTGTGGCTTGTACAGTGAAGCAACCTGCGTAATTGTTGCTGCAGAGGAGAAGTCCACCTGGAAAGCACCTGCTTTACCTTTTTTAGTCGTGATTAAGATTACACCACTGGATCCTCTTGATCCGTAAAGTGCTGTAGCCGCTGATCCTTTTAAAACACTCATGCTTTCAATATTGTTAGGATCAATATCGTTTGCACTGTTACCAAAGTCATAATTATCATTAGAACCTGCAGTAGAGTTATCTAAAGGAACACCATCAATTACATAAAGAGGCTGATTACTTCCTGTAATAGAAGAGAATCCTCTCAAAATAACCTTAGTAGATCCACCCGGAGAACCAGAAGTATTTGAAATAGTTGCTCCGGCAATTTTACCTTGCAAACCACCCACTAAACTTACAGCAGCAGATTTATTAATCTCTTCTGATTTAACTGTGGTTTCAGCATAACCAATTGTTTTTTTAGCTTTACTAATACCAAGGGCAGTCACGACAACTTCGCCAAGGGACTGTGAGTCCTGTATTAATAAAACAGTGTAAGTACTACCTGTACCTACGGTAACGGTCTGGCGGGTATAGCCAACCGAAGAAAATTCTAATGCAGCACCTGTAGCTGCTTTGATAGAAAACTTTCCATCTGATCCGGTTGCAGCACCATTGGCTGTACCTCTTACTTTAACTGATACGCCAGGGATAGGAAGTCCATCATCTTTTCCCCTCACAGTACCAGTTATTACGCGATCCTGTGCAATTGCAGCTCCTGCAAAGACTAGAAACACGAATAAACTTAGTATAAGTTTTTTCATAGATTAATTATTTATTAAGTCAGTTAATAATTGAGGATCTAAGATAGATTTTTTACTTATGTCGATTTAGCTGTATACTAAAAAGTTATAGCAAAATGACTCTTAAATGACAATCCAATATAGGACCATCGAAACAAAATAATTGACATTAAAAACAGATTAAAACAAAACAATATACCGTACAGAAGAAATAAAGAAACAATTATACTTTATCGTCTTAAAATCAATTTAAATCAAAAAACAAGAAATACAGTATTGACGAAAAGTTGCTTCCCGCTCTCCCAAAAAGAACGAAATAACAAATTACCAGAGAGGTAAATAATATTTCCTTTACCAGCAGGCTGAACCCCAAATAACATTCCCTGAGAAAGCTTTTCCTGTACATTCTTACCTGCTATGCCTGTTACATAAGCATCCGGCTTAAGTACCCCGACATTCCAGCCCTTCACTAACGGCTCATAAATTTTATCATCTGTTTTCAAAGTATAATATATATCTCCTGAACCAACGGCAAAGGGATGACTGCTATCAAGATTAACTTTATAAATAGCCCCGGGAATCGCATCTGATACATTATCCTTATCTTTTTCTTTATAACTCCTTGAAAAACTATCTTTCTCAGCTGGTGCAGGGAATTCCTTTTTTTTAATATCAAATGGCTTTATTCCTGTTACACTCGAAATCGCATCCTCCATTAAAATAACTTTTCCTCCCTGATTAATCCAGTCTTCCAGTTTTTCCATATTTCTGCGTGCATAAGTCCCATCAGGCAAAATCAAGACATTTGTAGCAGCCAGGTTCAGGTTTCCTAAGTTTTGTTCTGATATAATATTAACCGGATAATTCAATTCCTGCTCAAAAAAATGCCACACCTCTCCAACACTTTGATAAGAAATATCAGTCCCTGCAACCATAGCCACCTTTGGTACCGGCAGCAACGGATAAACAGATGATCCAAAGTCTTTTCCCTTTTCTACGTAACTACTGGATATAGACGTAAAAGATTTCTTAAATCTTTTAAAAAGCGTAATCACATCTGTTTCAATAAATTTATTGAGTTTCTCATTTTCTGCTCTGTAAATCAATAATGATCCAGCCGCATGAATCTTTCCACTTACAGTAAAGGCCTGCTCAGCCATACGCACCTTGATATTGGCACGATGCAGAGCGATTAAAACTTGTGCATCTTCTACAGCATCCCAGGATAAAATCCAGCCATAAGGTCTGCTCATTACAGTAGCACTATCCTTTCTTGATTCAAGATCTGGAAATTCCCCGTTTAATAATTCTTTACACCCGAAAGCATTCAAATTATAAGCATAAGGCAATGCCCAGGCTGTAATATCATAAGTATTTGAATCGGTAACTACAGTTTGAGGTTCAAAAAGCACATTAGTTAAAACTGAGGCTGGTTGTTTAAGATTAATGACCATATCATTCCTTCCAACTCTGAACAAAACAGTTTTCTTAGTTCCAAAATTAAAACCCGTTATTGTTTTATCTCCGCCAAAAGTAAACCTGATATTATTTTTAGTTAACAAGGCTGCCATTTTTTTCATTCTGCTCAGGTTATCTGCTTTCACGATATAAGTCTTATAGGTTCCGGAGGGATAGGCGACTGCCTGTGAAAAATATTTCTTAAACTCCGCTACCAGCTTATAAGAATTATCAGAAACTGTTTCTAAAGTTGCCAGACCAGTAGTCAGGTGATGATTTATCCGGTCTTTTAAGGTCAGAGAGTCTCCGTTTGCAGTAATGACAACCAAACCGGCGCCTATTCCACCTTGCTCATACGTCATCCCAACTGCACCATTATATAAAGGATAAGTATCTCCATAAGAAGGATATAATAAATCAAAACGCTCTTTGGTAAAATAGCGCCATCCATGTTTATCAAAATACTTTGCATTATTCTTTCCCGCTATCACTTGAAACTCACGCTGAAAAGCTGTAATATCCTGATGTACAGGTTCGGCTGCAGGAGCAAAGTAATAGGGTTCATTATAACTTTGTTCATGGAAATCAACATGCACTTCAGGCATCCATTGATGATACAGGACTAAACGCTGGC
>Ga0247807_10000979_pt1 | contig 17482 bp, 13 predicted proteins | sample UWRJL074202C1_FD_179931 | JGI IMG/M metagenome (GOLD analysis project Ga0247807, IMG submission 179931) | Plant litter microbial communities from Arlington Agricultural Research Station in Wisconsin, United States - UWRJ-L074-202C-1 | ecosystem: Environmental > Terrestrial > Plant litter >...
TTCAATTTCGATCAAAGTACCCAGTTCATCTTCACAACGGCGGGTTTTCATCTCAACCTGTGCAATCGCTGCGATAGACGCCATTGCTTCGCCACGGAAACCCATGGTACGGATAGCAAACAGATCTTCCGCCTTGCGCACTTTCGAAGTTGCATGGCGCTCAAAACACTTACGTGCATCAGAAACGCTCATTCCACATCCATTATCGATCACCTGAATCAATGCCTTTCCGGCATCTTTAAGGATCAGTTGTATCTTATTCGCCCCCGCATCAATGGCATTTTCCATCAACTCTTTCACTGCCGATGCAGGTCGCTGAACTACCTCTCCGGCAGCAATTTGATTCGCAACACTCTCGGGTAAAAGTTGTATTATATCTGACATTTATTTCCTTGGTAAAGGTCGCTAATTTAACGAAAATAAGCCTTATACATAAATCTTTTGATTATAAATACCATTTAATGACTAAGCCGGTACAAGCTTTTTATATCTTTAGCGTTCTGAATGAACTATAAGCTTTTTATGTACAAAAACAATCTTGTTCAAACTATCACTGTTTGCTTTCTTGCCATTTCCTCCTTTAGTGCCTGCGCACAGGATCATCAAAAAAATGAAGAACTGTTAAAAGTTAATTCTAACATCCTTCAGCATACTGTTTTATTAAATAACCAGAACCGGATCATTCCTTTAATAAGCTTAGAAAAAAAGAATATTGCTTCGGTCAGCCTGGGGTTTAGCTATCAGAAAGTATCAGATAGTTTATTAAATAAATATGCAAAAGTTACTTCTTTCAGTGCTGCAGGATATGAGAATTCTCCTGAATTGTTAAAGCTCGAAGATGAGCTGAAATTTTTCAATACGGTAATCGTTTCTATTCCGGATCAGGAAACAACGAAAGCGAAATACATTAATTTCATTAATTCTATAGCCAGGACTAAAACTGTTATTGTTGCTTTATACGGTCTGCAAACCAACCTGACACCATTTGACTCGCTGAGCGCTCCATTAATCTGGAGCCAGGATAAGAGCCTCCAGGCTGCATCACTGATCCCTCAGCTAATTTTTGGAGGAATAGCTGCTACTAATAAATTAACAAGAAATGTTTCTGGAAAATACCTTGCCGGATCTGGTTATACAACAACAGTAACACGTTTACAGTATACGGTTCCTGAAGATGCAGGTGTAAACTCCGATAACCTGAAGGAAATTGATAATATCACTGCTGAAGCTATTGCTGCAAGAGCTGCTCCGGGTATGGCGGTTTTAGTAGCAAAAGATGGCAAAGTTATCTTTAATAAAGCTTACGGCACGCATACTTATGACGGTCCGCCCGATCAGGTTACAGATATATTTGATCTGGCTTCTATTACTAAAATAACAGCCACCACACCTATGGTGATGCGTTTGGTAGAAGAAAACAAGTTAAAATTAGATACCAATATCGGTGCATATATTGCGCTTGCAAGACCTACCGCCATGAATGACATTCCCGTTAGGGAGGTGATGCTTCACCAGGCTGGCTTTATTCCATATATCGCATTCCACGACGGAGTAAGGCCGGCAGACCATAGTCCGGATTCGTCCGCAGCCTACCCTACTAAAGTAGCTGATGGATATTTTATCAGAAAAGACTATTTTAAAGATGTCATGTGGCCGCAAATGCTGAATGCACCAATCCGCACAAGAGGTAAATATGTTTACAGTGACATCAGTATGTACGTCATGAAAGACATTGTGGAACAGATTAGCGGAGAACATCTGAATGATTACACAGCTGAAAAATTTTATGCTCCGCTAGGGATGCAAACTGCTGGCTTTCTGCCAAGAAACAGATTTAAGAAAGAACAAATCATTCCCACAGAGAACGATACTTATTTCAGAAAAACTTTATTGGTTGGCTATGTACATGACCAGGGTGCTGCTCTTGTAGGTGGTGTTTCGGGACACGCTGGTTTATTTGCCAGCACAAATGATATGGCAATTATGTACCAGATGTTTTTAAACAAAGGAACCTATGGCGGCCAGCAATATTTCAAACCACAAACTGTAGAGACTTTTACAGCTCAACAGTCCAATATCAGCAGGCGAGGTCTGGGTTTTGATCGCTGGGACCCAAATTTAGCCAAGAAATACCCTTCTTCAACGGCATCTTCACAAACATACGGACACACTGGCTATACAGGAACAGCGGTATGGGTAGATCCGGCAAGAGGTCTTGTTTATGTGTTTTTATCAAACCGTGTCAATCCTTCCGTAACTAATAAACTGGTGAGTATGGGAATTCGTTCCCGCATTCAGGATGTAATTAACCGTGCAATTGATAAAGGACCCGAAAAATAAAACACCTATAAAACAGGAAGATATAAAATTAAACTGTTTTTTTAAGGGAGAGATTTTGTATTCAGGATCAATTTTTCTATAATTGCACCCGGTTAGCGAATAACTGTCTTTAAAGCCTTCTTAGCTCAGCTGGTAGAGCAACTGACTTGTAATCAGTAGGTCATTGGTTCGATCCCGATAGAAGGCTCGGAATAATAAAAAAGGGTTCATTTACATGAACCCTTTTTTTATGCTTAAATAATTTATTTTTTTAAGCCTATTTCTCTCAGACGTTCATCCAGATATTCTCCGGCTGTCATATCAGAATATTGTTTTGGATGAGCCTCGTCCACACATGAATCAAGACTTGTTAAATCCATATCAGAGCGTGGATGAAGGAAAAAAGGAACTGAGAAACGTGAAGTTTTCATCAATTCTCTTGGTGGGTTAACCACCCTGTGTGTAGTTGAACGAAGTTTGTTATTCGTTAAACGCTGCAGCATATCACCTACGTTTACAACGATATCAGAGTGATGTGCTTTAATTGGCAACCATTCATTACTGCGTGTTAAAACTTCCAGACCGTCAGCACTTGCACCAATCAGCAGGGTAATAAGGTTAATATCTTCATGTGCACCTGCACGAACAGCATCATCTGGCAATGCATCAGGATTTTCAATCGGGAAATAGTGGATACCTCTCAATATAGAATTTCCGTTATGTACATGTTTATCAAAATACTCAACTGGTAAATTCAGATAAGTAGCGATAGCTCTTAACAGATGTTTACCATTACTTTCCAGCTTCTGATAAACTTCGTTTGTTACTTCGTTGAATCCTGTGATTTCCTCCAGATATTCGTTATCAGGATACTCATATTTAATCGGATCTCCATCAACTACGGTCTGACCAATTTGCCAGAATTCTTTCAAATCAGCTGTTTTAGCACCTTTAGCTGTTTCTTTACCTGGACTTGTATAACCACGTTGTCCGGCAAGTTCCGGTTTTTCGTATTTTGCCTTCTGATCTGCTGGTAAACGAAAAACTGCCTGAATATTCTGATATAATTTATCAATCAATTCCTGACTCAAACCATGATTTGTAATCGTTACAAAGCCTGAATCATTGAAGGCCCTGCCCAGTTCATCAGAAAATTTTTTACGGTCGTGTTCTGTTCCGTCAATATAAGAACCAAGATCTAAGGTTGGAATATAAGGTGTAGACATAATATTTGCTTAATGTTTGAATCGAAATTATAAAACAATTGTTAATAAAATTGACAGTAGTTGATTATTGAACTATATAACACTAGTTAACAACAGTTTAAGTTATTAACAATTATAAGGATATTAAGTTTTAAAAGGATTTCCAGCATATTGTCTGACGGTAATTTTTATGCAGTATATAAAATCATTTTATCAGCATACTGTCAATTTAGATCTGATCAGCAGGATTATAAAACCACAGGCTTTTTAACTGCGTATAAATGATATCAATCAGGTAAATTTGTATGACAGTTTACCGGTTAAAAATTCATTTATTCTTTATTCTAAATTACAGTCAAATGAAATATCTAACAGTTATAGTTTTAATACTATTATCAGTTAACAGCGCAGATGCGCAACAGAAAAAGCTCCAGAAAGCAACTTTTGGAATGGGATGTTTTTGGTGTTCAGAAGCATTATTTCAGCGGCTGGATGGTGTAAGCGCGGTAAAGTCAGGATATGAAGGAGGAAATATCCCTAATCCTACTTATGAGGAAGTTTGCTCTGGTACTACAGGACATGCAGAAGTCATTGAAATGAATTATGATCCTGCTAAGATTACTTACGATGAACTATTGGAAGTGTTCTGGAAAAGCCATGATCCAACAACACTGAACCGCCAGGGGGCAGATACAGGTACACAATATCGCTCTGTAATATTCTATAATTCTCCGGAACAAAAAACAGCAGCGGAACATTATAAGGCGCAACTTAATAAAACAAATGCTTTTGGAAAACCAGTAGTTACTGAAATCACAAAAGCGGAGCCTTTTTATGTAGCTGAAGGTTACCATCAGGACTATTTCAGCAAGAATTCTAATCAGCCTTATTGCAGATTAGTCATTCTGCCAAAAATGGAGAAACTGGAAAAGATATTTAAAGCGAAACTGAAGCACTAACCAGAAACTTATAAAAACATCAGAAATTTATAGCATAAAAAAACGGCAGCTCTTCACTGAGAGCTGCCGTTTTTTGTAAGCATACTTACTAAGGGAATTTTACTCCTCTGTATTTAGTCACATCTACAGTTGGGATACTTGAACCATACTTTCCATTGATAGATTTGATAAATTCATTGGCAACAATTGAATAACCCAGCGGAGTCAGGTGAATTCCATCCAGAGAGAAAAGATTCCCTGTGATATAAGCTGCACTAACCAATGCACCATTTACTGTTTTACCTGCTGCATAGCTTTTGAATAATGCGTTTGCATCAACTAAAGCAAGACCATTCGCTGCTGCTACAGATTTAATAGTGACATTATAGGAGTTAGTATAGTCTACTATAATTGCTGCTTCAGCTTTATCCAGTACATATTTGCTTTCAACCGGATTTAACGGATGCAAACCATAAGGAATGCCAGATGCGTTTGGTTTCCCGATTACGTTTGCTGCTTTTAAAGGAAGCAAGAAGTAATCTTCTGCTGTCGCTGGTCTTGCAGGTCCGCTTCCTGGCTGAATAAATATAGCCTGAACAGTTGGTGCTGAAGCCTGAACTGCTGTTAACAATGCTTTTAAAGTCACTGTGGTGAAATAAGGTGTGCTTAAAACATCAGGGATAGTAGCCACGACACCTTTAGCACCTGTACCACCGGCTCCGCCTTTAACCATTGTGCTTGCTGCAAGATTATATAATTGCGTAAACAATGCTTTATCTGTAGGAAAATCTGATGCAACAGCAGCACCACCAGTTGCATAACCTAAAACATCATTATTACCTAACCACATACTGAAGAAAGTAAAAGGTTTAGCGTTAACGAAACTCAGGTAAGGAATTGTATTTGCCGGTGAAGTATTGGGCAGCAAACGCTCAAAGTATGGATTTAAGTTTCCATAATACGTAAGTGTAATATTATTTAACCTGATGCCCGGTACGCCATAATTGTTCAGGTCACCTGTATATTTTGTAAAAAGAGGAACCGTTCCGAAACCTGGTACAGTTGCCGATCCGATCGCTGCCTGAGCAGGTACATCAGTAATTACAGGGTCTCCTGCAGCAGTAAAACTTGACAATTTTTTGTAGCCTGAACCATCTGCCTGATTAGCATTGAAAAAAGGCGTACTGAAAGTACCACCTCCAACAGTTTGCATTTGTGTAGCAATCATTAATGGAAATGAGTTTTGCTGCCCTTCCAGATATAATCCGCCATCTGCGAAACCAGAAGTTAAAGAGTTTCCGACAGCAATGTATCTTGAAAAGTCAGCATTTCCTTTGCTGGGGGTAATAGATTTTAGTTCTGGCTTGCAGGATGCTGCTGTAACAACAGCGACTGCAAGAATACTTCTGAATATAAATTTTGAGTTCATAATGTTTTGCTGAAAGGTGATTACCATTTATAAGATAAAGCAATGCCAGGGATATAAGCAACGGTTTTGAAAGCGCCGCTTAAATTAGTTTCAATATTGGTTTCATTTCTCGATTTGATATTTTCATACAAGAAAGATAAATCAATAGTGAAGCGCTCAGATGCTTTATAGCCTAAACCTGCACTTAACAGGATACGGTTAGCATCCGGAACTTCTGGTGTTACATAACCTTTTCCTACTGGTGTAAATGCATAAGCAGCACCTAACCTTAAAGCTAAACGCTCTGTTGCCATGTTTTGAATACCTACACGCACCGCACCACCATCGTGGTAATTCCTTGGAGAACTTGTATTTGGAATTCTTGAATTGTTATTATAATCAAAGGCTAATACTTTGTATTTACTCCAGTGAACCCAGTTTGCATCAACTGCAATGATAGTTTTTGAAGATGGATAAAATCCTAAACCAATAGAAGATGTTGCTGGTAAAGGTAAATTAGCACTGAATTTGGTAGGAAAACCATCTTGTAATGCACCAGGAACTTTAAATATAGCATCCCCCTCTTTTACCTGTGCAGTTACCTGCGAACGGTGGGTAACACCAATGGTTACGCCCGATACAGTTTCTACATAGATACCTGCATTCCAGCCAAAATCATTGGAGTGCCCTTTAAGCTGAGCTGTTGACGAAGTCCCGTCATTTAAAGTAAGCGGTACACCTCTTTTTAAATCAACTTTTCCTCTGGAATAGACAAGTCCTGCACCGATACCAATATGATCCGTAATTTTATAACTCAATGTAGGCTGAACAAAAATAGCCTGCAGATCTAATGAAGTCACTGTATACTTACCAGTCCAGTTTGGATCCCAGTGTACAGCACCACCAAACGGGACATAAACACCCAGACCAAAACGCAGTCTGTTATCAGGATTACCAAATACGGCATAAGCCGAAGGAGGGAATGTTAATTTGTCTTTTGTGTATTCAGTAATGTTAGAACCATTTTCTTTAAAAGCTGCTTTCAGAAAAATTGCACTTGCACCAGCCTGTACACCATTCTTTTTAAGAAATGATACAGCACCAGGGTTAAAAAACACTGCCGCTTCATCTAAAGCAACCCCTGTCCCGGCACCGCCCATAGCAGTCTGTTTTTGTCCCTGAAGGTTAACCTGATAGGATTGGGAATAGCCCAGAATAGGCACCGCCAGTAAAAAACTTAGTAGAATCTTTTTCATATTTGGTTAGTATTAAATTGATATTTTACTTGCTTTTATTAAGTTATTATTTATGCAAGCATAACAATTAACGATTTTACTAAATAAATAAAACTTATCCAAATCTTATGACAGTTTTCTTTTATTCATTTAGTTCATAAAAAATATCCAATATCATACAAAAGTAAAATCGCAGGTGGTTTTCATCAAAACTGAATAACATACTTACATTTGTTAACACTGTTATTAATTAGATGTTATAACAGCTTACGAACCTGAAATTATAAGAATATGAGTTTAATAGACGCGCTTAAATGGCGATATGCAACAAAAAAAATGAATGGAGAAAAGGTCCCACAAGATAAGGTTGACCAAATTATTGAAGCAGCACGCCTTGCCCCTACTTCATCTGGTCTGCAGCCATTTAAAGTAATTGTGGTTACTAACCCTGAATTAAAAGCAAAAATACAGCCTATTGCTTTTGGACAGTCTCAAGTAGTTGATTCTTCACACCTGCTTATTTTTGCAGCATGGGATAATTACACTGAACAAAACATCAGATCTGTTTTTGCACGTACAAATGCAGAACGTGGTTTACCAGATGAAACTCCTTCTGACTACGAAATTCAATTGAGTGCAAACTATACAACAAAAACTGAAGAAGTAAACTTTAACCATGCTGCAAAACAAGCTTATATTGGTTTTGGTGTTGCAATTGCAGAAGCAGCTTTGTTAAAAGTAGATGCCACTCCAATGGAAGGATTTAATCCTGCAGAACTGGATGAGTTATTGGGCCTGAGACAAAAAGGTCTTCGCAGCGTTACCATGCTGCCATTAGGTTACAGAAGCGAAAGTGAAGACTGGTTGGTTAACCTGAAAAAAGTACGTACACCAGCTGCTGAATTCATTATTGAATATAAGTAACATCATCAGTATTTCTAAAGGGAGCCTGGGAAACCAGAGCTCCTTTTTTGTTATATAAACTTCTCCAGAAATGTCAAAATATGTTAAAGGTGAATTGATCTTATGGAACCTCCTGCTTAAATCAATATCTTAGCAAGATTAATCTTGTATCATAAGCTTTCCATGAACTACTTTAAATTATCATTTATACTATCTATACTTTGCTTTTCCCTGAATTTCCAGGCATCAGCCCAACAGGACACCGTTATTTTAAGCTCTATTCTTAATAAATCCAAGATCATTGCTGAACAGCATCCTGTAGAAAAAGTTTATCTTCATTTCGATAAGCCTTATTATAGCGTAGCAGATACTATGTTTTTCAAAGCTTACTTAACCTTTGAACAAAACATCCCTTCTCCATTAAGTAAAGTAGTTTATGTAGACGTACTCAACAGTCAGGATTCACTGGTAAAATCACTTAAATTACCGGTAACCAATAGTATGGCTTATGGAAGTCTGGAATTAGACATGGTGAATTTTAAGCAGGGAAATTATTATGTGAGAGCATATACTACGTGGATGCTCAATTCCAGTATAGATTACTTTTTCACTAAAACTATTCCGATTGGAGAAGCAATTGATAAAAAATTAATTACTCATTTAACATATAATACCGTTCAGACTGATAAAAGCCAGGTTATTAATGCGCAGATCCAGTTTAAGACGCTGGATAAAGCCATCCTTGCCAATAAACCGGTGAACTGGAGCGTGATGTCTAATTATGAAACAGTGAGCAAAGGAAGAGGCGTAACAGATCAGAACGGTATTTTGAAAATAAGCATTAGTCCCCGTAAAAATGAACCGATCACCAAAGGAAATCTGATTACTGAATTAAATATGGGTAACCAGGAAGTTCTGAATTCGTCCTTTATTCTCAAACCAAAAACAGGGGGGACAGATATTCAGTTCTTTCCTGAAGGCGGCGAATTGATTAAAGGCATCCCAACTCAGATCGCTTTTAAAGCAATTAAACAAGATGGTCTCAGTATTGAAGTAAAAGGAACTGTTTCGGACAGTGATGGTAATCAGATTACGGCTTTTAATTCGACTCATTCGGGTATGGGTACTTTCTATCTGAATCCCGAAGGTGGTAAAACTTACAAAGCAACTGTCAATTTCAGTGATGGCAGCAAAAAAGTAATTGACTTGCCAAAGACAGTAGAATCAGGTGTTTCAGTACAGGCTACCTCAACTAATCCCGGCCTGATCAATTTTAAAATTGTAGCCAGTGATGCTTACTTCCAGCAAAACCAGGGTAAGAGTGTTTATCTTATCGCACAAAATGCTGGTCAGGTTTACTACGCAGCGCAGTCAAAATTACTGACACAGGTTACCGCAGCTAAAATACCAACTGATAAATTTCCTTCAGGAATTGTGCAGTTAACACTTTTTAATGCAACCGGACAGCCTATTAGTGAGCGCCTGGTCTTCGTTCTGCATAAAAATGCAATGAACCTGACTTTAAAAACAGATCTTCCTGCTTATAAAGTGAGACAAAAAGTTAGAATGACGATATCTGCTAAAGATTCAACACAGCGTTTAGTTGGAAATTTCTCTGTTAGTGTAACTGATCAGCAAAAAGTTCCGGTAGATGAAAATACAGAAACAACGATATTAAGTTCTCTCCTGCTTACTTCTGACCTTCAGGGCTTTGTAGAACGCCCAAATTATTACTTTGTTAAAACCGATGAGAAGAAACGTGCAGAACTTGATGTACTGATGCTTACACAGGGTTATCGCCGCTTCTCTTACAAAGAGATTATGGCTGGCAGATTTCCTGCAAATACTTTCCTTCCTGAACAGGGAATAAGCGTAACAGGTATTCTTAGAGACAGAACAGGAATGCCGGTTAGAAAAGGGGCTTTGCGTTTAACCAGTCCGGGCAGAACGCTTTCATCAGAAACACTGACTACAAATTCAGGCCTTTTTGCCTTCCCTAACCTTGTTTTTGAAGATGGTGCAGAGCTGTTAATTAATGCAAAATATAATGCTGCAGGAAGCAATATGATGATTGTCCTGGATAACCCTCCTTTCCCTGAAATCACCAATAATCCTAACCTTGCTACTGAGGTTGTAAATATAGACAGCACCTTATCCGCTTATCTTGATAACAGTAAAAAGCAATACAGCAACCTGCGTACACTTAAAGAGGTGAAAATTACAGGAGCAACTGTTAAGAAACCAAGTCATGCAGATCATACTGCTTTATCAGGCCTGAATATGATGGCTGATCACCTGATAGATGGCGAACGCTTTTCAGGGTGTAATGATATGTTAATGTGTTTGAAATCGATGGCAATGGGACTTACTTTTGACACAGACAGATTTTTCGTTACCCGCGATTATATGCAGGGAAATAAAAGTACACCAGTACAGGTATTTATTAATGGGAATGCAGTAGATGCGATTAATTTAAGCAGCATACAGCCTGCTGATGTAGAATCTGTAGAAATCTTCCTGAAAGATCAGCTGGGTCTTGTTTTTAAGAACTACAATTGTAATGGTGTCTTGGTCGTGAATACGAAAAAAATACCTAAATCAAATATGAGCCTTGCTGATTTAAAGAAAATGATGCCACAAAGCAATATGCTTAAGTTTACTCCTAAAGGGTATACAAAAACAAGAGAGTTTTATGCACCTAAATACCTGACGCAAACAAGTTCATATACTGGTAACGATTTAAGAACAACAATTTACTGGAATCCTAAAATAGTAACCAATGCCACGGGCGATACAGTGCTTGAATTCTATAATGCAGATGGCAAAGGAACCTACAGAGCTGTTATTGAAGGTATAGATGTAAATGGTAATGTTGGCCGTTATGTTTATCGTTACACCGTGAAGTAAAAACTGCGTTTACAGGGAAACTAGCTGTTAATATAACCTTCCAGTTGGGAAATGGTCTGTTTTTGATCTTCGATGATGAATTTAACCACATCACCAATAGATACCATTCCGATGACCTGGTTATCCTCTACAACAGGTAAATGCCTGATATGTCTGTCGGTCATTGTCTTCATACAATGATCCAGAGTGTCACTCGTTGAAACAGTAATTGGATTTGCAGTCATGACCTCATTTAAAGGTGTATCGGCAGAAGTTTTTCCCTTAAGAATAATCTTGCGCGCGTAGTCACGCTCTGTAAATATTCCTGATAACTGGCTGCCTTTCAGAATGAGCAGCGCACTGATATTTTTTTCCATCATTACGCTAAGAGCATCCAGAACAGACGTTTCTGCCGAAACCGAAAAGATCTGTGCTGTTTTAGTACTGAGTAGTTGTTTTACGGTTTTCATAACAGATTAAGAGTTAGCTAATTAAATTTACTAAAAAAAACTTAACTAACATATTCTTAACCTGTATTTTTTATCAGTTTAAAATTTCCGTCTGGCTATCTTATTTTTTTTCTATCTGACACTTCAACCCATCTTCAGTCATTATCCCTTCATATCTGCCTTCTACGAAATTTTCATCATCACATTCCCATAAAGAATATCCATTCAGATAACGGTCAATATTTTTGTCAATTCTTAGTTTAGTACCTATCGGCAACTTAATCAGCAATTCTATACGCTGATCTCTCCAGTAAGCATTTTTCTGAAGATGAATTTCAGGGCTGAATTTTAACAGAGAATCTTTTTGTATAAAGTCATAGCGGATATTTTTTGCCTGATTTAATGCGATTGCAAAATCTTTTCCCTTTGAACTGTAGCTCTTGGTAACCGATGGCATATTACTTTCACTTTGCTCTATTCTGATCGTCACATTTCTAGGTGCTGAGGTAGATCTTTCAGGATCTTTTTGAATGATCTTTCCTGCATAATCAGTTGAATTCAACTGTAAACGTAAACTATCTTCTTTACTGAAAAACATAGATTTATCTATTTCAAGCGTATATACAGGATAGGATTTTAAGGGTAAAGTCTGTGTAAAATTTGCTTCTTCTTTAAATTCACTTCCAATTTTTGCGACAAAAAAGACACTAACTGAAAGTGCGCACAGCCAGATTAATAATAGTCCATAAGCTACCATCTGATTAATTGGACGGCTATTAAAAGCGACTCTCACTGAAAACAGGATTATACCCAGAAGTGGAATCCCTATGACAAAGAATGCCGAAAATGCTGAAATTGTCAAATAAGATCCATTAATAATATTAAAAGGAAAATCTTGTGTTACCCCAGAATACCATATGCCGAGTACTCCTGCAAGTGCAATGAAATCGCTCAATAACAATACCGAACCGATAATCATTAATATAACTGCAATGAACTTAAAAACAGCCTTTCCTGATCCTTGTAAAAAAGTTCCTAGGACAGTTATAAATTCAGTAATGAAATTACCAGATTGCTTAACAAATGGCTGAAAATGTTCATTCGCATTTTTTAGATTTTCTTTCAGACTTGATAGTTCTTCTTCAAAACTTTTCTTGAAGCCTTGTAAGTTAGCAGCCTCTCCTTTCATTGCCATTTTTTCAGCTCTGGTAGAAGCTTTTGGAATAGCAATCCACAAAACTAAATAAGCGATTAAACCAGAACCACCTAAAAGAACTGATAATACCGCAACAATACGTAATATACTAACGTCCATTTTAAGATAGTGACTTAGGCCAGAACAAACACCTGCCACCATTGCCTCATCTGTATCTCTGTAAATTTTACGTTCTGCAAATGCAGAGGAATAGGTATTATTGTGATCAGCTTCTGGTTCTTCGTCAGCTCCGTCTTCAAAATCTTTAACTGATCCCATTAAACCGATTACAACCTGAACATCTTCCAGTTCGATTACTTGCTTTTGCTGTGTATGCAAAATCTCAGTAAACATTTCGGCTATCCTGTTTTCTATATCAGAGACAATTTCAAAATCATCTGCACTTTTTCCAAAATGCTGTTTCACTTCAATCAGATAACTGGTAAGCAGCTCATATGCATCTTCTTCAATGTGAATGATAGAGTTGCCAATATTTATATTAAATGTCTTCTTCATAGTTTTAAAGGTTAGTGTGGTTCTTTGATTTCGCTATAGCAAAAGATAATTCCTGCCAGGTTCCATCCAGCTGGGCCAATATTGATGTCCCTGATGGGGTAAGTGTATAATATTTACGTGGAGGCCCTGAAGTAGATTCAACCCAGTTATAACTCAACAACCCATTATTTTTTAATCTGGTCAGTAATGGATAAAGTGTCCCCTCTACAACCAGTAATTTCGCTGACTTCAATTCAGCAATAATATCAGAGGCATAAATTTCTCCCCTTGATATAATCAGGAGCACACAATATTCCAGTATGCCCTTGCGCATTTGCGTTTGTGTATTTTCTGCTATCATAATTCAAAGTTATATGTTTTATATAGTAATATGCAATACATAGTACTATATAAATAGCAAATTTAACCTCAAACCATTGATTTACAGTAATATAATTTTTAATAAAAATAATTTAGGGAGTAGTATTTAGCAGATTTCAAGAAAAAATATTGATTATACCACCGCAGACCACTAATTTAAACTGACAAAAATGTGTCTTTTAAACAGTACACATATACTCCGTTTAATTGTCAGATAATAAGTTAAAAAAACGCTGTTTTATCTTAAATAAAAAAAACTGTCAACAGAAAGAAATAATTATTAACAATTTAACATCGCCCTATATATTTGGCTCAGGATTTGTCTTAACATAAGCAGATCATTAAATACTTGGATATGCTAATTAAATTGAATCTTTTAACTCAAACCTTTGCCAGGCCAGAGCGTGTGAGACAAGAAAAAGCGATAACTCAAAAACAATGGGTTAATATCGACAGAGTGGTTATGATTCTGCTGTTCCTGAGCGTTATTGCCGGAGCAATTATATTTTCTTAAAGACTATAAATAATATAATTATTTTTTTTAGCGTTCCCCTCAGGAGAACGCTTTTTTTATGTCTATAATAATAATGTATCTATCCGGTGCGCCATTACCCGTTCCTGTACAGGAGACCATGAATAAATCGTAAAATGTCCGTCCTGTGAAGCAACAAGTGCGATTGCATCATTTTGATCCTGTATAAACTGTGCAGCAGACAGATGCCGTGTACCACCTACTTTTGCAGGATGCATTACAATAGCACCACCACCGGCAATTGGTTCTATAAATGATAATTCTTCAACCAGGTCTTTACCTTTTGCACGTCCTATTTTAGCCCCGAATGCCAATAGTTCATAATCATCACTAATCACTGTTGCACCATCAATTGCAGTTAACCCGGCAAGGTGCTCGACTTCTCTTTTCAGCACAGTCTGCCAAAAGATCTGGCTCGCCTGTTTCCTGTCTTGTTTCAATAAATTGGACAGACCACAAAATGCTGGCTGTATACCATACTGAATCGGTTTTATAATAGATTGCAACCAATTTTTGTTACCGTTAGGAACAACGAGTAAAGTTCCCCCCCGCTGATGTGAACGCATAGACACTGCAAGCTGGATCAATACATTTACAGTATCATTCCAGTAAGAAGGTGCAGTAAGATCTAAAAGTGAAAGCAGCATTGGCGGGCAATCCGGATGCCTTGCACTATTTACATCGACAATTTTAATCTGATCACCTTTAAGTACCGCGATATTGGTAAACTTACCAAATCCATATATTCTGCGGTGTTTGATAACCAGCAATGCCGGTTCTGAGACATCTAATACAAAACAAAAATTGGGTATACTTGTAGTTGTCCCCCAGATATAAAGCTCTCCATCCTCCTGCCAAACCCCAATATGGATACCCGCACGTTCAACACCCGGAGCAATCTTGGTTAAGATAGTAGGGTTAAGCGGCAGACGATTTTTAAAAAGTAATGGACTGCCCCCTTGTGCGGGCGGCAAAAAAGCAAGTGATATTTTAGGAGAATGCCCTTCTTCTTTACGGATACTTGCCCAAAAGGTAGCATCAATAATAGCCTCAACAATCTCAGCCGAAGGTAAAGGAGCAAGATCTTCCTCTCCACTCTCTCTGGCAGCAGCAAGATGCTGTGCAAAAATAGCTTCAACCTTAGGAGCGATGATTTGTGCCGCCTGATAAGTGGGTTTATAGATCATGGCTTAAAGTTAAGATATTAAATTATTTTTTCCATCGCTTTTTGCTCCATTCTGCATGCTCATCAGCAGACAAAAATGTCCAGGCTACAAAACGGCTCTGTTTCTGCCCCTGAGCCATTTCTACAGTTTTCACGCCTTTAACGCCAACCTTGTCCAGTGCATAATAAACTGTTGAAAGATGTGCATTTTTAGAGACTAAAGTGGTAAACCAAACGCACTGTTTTGCAATTTGTGCGCTTTCTTCTATCATCCTCCGGATAAATTCTACTTCACCGCCTTTACACCATAATTCAGAGTTCTGACCGCCAAAATTAAGGACTACTTCCCTTCCTTTTTGTTTGCCAAGATTACGGACTTTACGCTGACTGCCCAGCTGTGCTTCTTCTGCAGAAGCATGAAATGGTGGATTACACAATGTAAGATCAAATAACTCTCCGGGTTTTACTACGCCTTTGAATATACCTGAAGGCGAATTCTGCATTCTGAAAGTCAAATCTTTAGCTAGTGGGGGATTGATTGCAGCGATATTTTCTGCTGAACTGATTGCTCTTTTATCTACATCAGAACCAACAAATGACCATCCGTAAGCCTGATGCCCGATAATCGGATAAACACAGTTCGCTCCTACGCCAATATCCAGCACTTTAACAGTATTGCCTTTTGGAATTTCATTTCCATTTACAGATGCCAGTAAATCTGCCAGGTAATGGATATAATCGGCCCTGCCCGGAATAGGCGGACAAAGATAATTTTCAGGGATATCCCAATCGGATAATCCATAAAAGTGAATCAATAAGGCTTTGTTCAGTGTTTTTACCGCTTCCGGATTTGAGAAATCTACAGATTGATCTCCATAAGGGTTAATAAATACAAAGGATTCCAGTTGCGGACAACTCTGAATTAATTGTGGAAAATCGTACCTCGAACGGTGCAGATTTCTTGGATGGAGGATTTGTTTTTCAACAGACATAATTTAACGCTTACCTCAAAGATAAGCGTTAATTGATAGATTTTGACAGATAACCTTAGGATTTAACCACAGGGACCAAAAAATCTGCCGGCATTTCTGCTGCATTCAACATGAAATTATGCAGCTCATAATTCTTAATAAATGGCTTTAACAACTCACTTCCAGGGCCAAACATAGTGAGTTCTACATAGTCTGCAGTATGGTTCATTCCAGCCCATTGCACCAGAGTATATTTTCCCTGAATTTTGGCCAGCTCATTAAATGGAAGATTAGCTGCGTTGTATAATTCACCCGGAATAATATCAGAGAAATGTGTCAGTAATTGTTTCGCTTCGGCGGATGTTATTCCTATCCCTGTTCCTGCTTCAATTAATTCGGCTACATTTTTTTCGCTCGAAGAGTTGTTCAGCTGATTTAAGATCCAGTCATTACTATGTTTAAATTGCTGAATCCTGTCAAAGTCTTTATTGCTGTCTCCATAAAACAAACCAGGATTTGCATTTCCATGATCTGTAGTGATAATTACAAGGGTTTCACCATCTTTTTCTGCAAATGCAATAGCTGCGCCTACGGCTTCATCAAAAGCAAGCTGATCAAATATCAGACCCCCGGTATCATTACCATGGGCTGCCCAGTCTACTTTACCCCCTTCTACCTGAAGAGCAAAACCCTTAGGATTATCTTTCATCAGTGAAATTGCTTTATTCATCATTTCAGTTAATGAAGGTATGTTTTTCATCAGTTCCGGAGAGTTCTTCCGATCTAACTCATAAGGTAAACCATCAGCTGCAAAAAGACCGATTACCGGACCAGAATTTTTAAGATTCAGCATTTCGTCCCTGTTCAGCGCTACTTTAAATCCCTGAGCTGTAAACTGAGGTATAATACTTCCGCCTTTTCTTTTTGCATTAAAATGTTCTGCACCGCCTCCCAGCATCACATCAAATTTCAATTTCAGGTACATTTCTGCAATTTCATCCTGCCCTTCACGGCTGTCTATATTGATACAGAAACCTGCTGGTGTAGCATGTGTAATGGGAACAGTGGTTACACAGCCTACTTTTTTACCACCTTGTTTAAATTTCTGTAGAATTGGCTGAGGCATTTCTCCTTTCGGGCCTACATTTAAAGATCCGTTTTTAACCCGCATACCTCCGCCCCACGAAGAACTCGCAGCAGCAGAATCAGTAACCAGTGAACTTGCGGATGCAGTATCCATTAATGCCCGGTTCACTTTAGAATCTTTGTATAGTTGTATCCAGTTAGTTCCTTTACCAAAGGCGCGGTTTGCATAAATGTCAGCCATGTTCAGCGTACCTGTACTCATGCCATCACTGACCAGCATAATAATGTTCTTTGCCTTTTTAGCAAATGGCTTT
>Ga0247807_10000982_pt1 | contig 17458 bp, 15 predicted proteins | sample UWRJL074202C1_FD_179931 | JGI IMG/M metagenome (GOLD analysis project Ga0247807, IMG submission 179931) | Plant litter microbial communities from Arlington Agricultural Research Station in Wisconsin, United States - UWRJ-L074-202C-1 | ecosystem: Environmental > Terrestrial > Plant litter >...
TTCTACGCGTGAGCAATTTTAAGCTCTATTCAGCTGGTAGACTCTCCACGAGCTTGATTGTGACCAGTCGAGGATGTCAATGTCAAGGTGAAAACAAGTAACCTACAAGATACATCCAGCTCGGAGTCTGGAGTATGATATCGAGCTAGCAATTCGATCCGTATTCGCTCTTGATCTCAATTCCCACGTACGATCAGTGGTCATACTTAGATATGGAAACATGGCTTGAGCATTTGTGACATTCGCTTCCACCCAGAGAAAGTATTTTGAAGTGGATTTGACGTAGCGGAAGTACTGTTCGTTCAACCAACAAAAATACTCTTGGGAATACATCATGTAAGATCATAGAGTGGCCGAGCGCCATCTTCGGAGACGTATTCGCGTCGGGATACTGATGGTGGTGAATTCTTGCTCAGATCATCGAGTCTCTTATTGCGGGCTGGGTGTGCGATCCGAGCAGGAACGGGCATCCAAAGAGAATATCCATGGGTAGTTGCACAATACAACAATTTTGGGGAAAACCATAATTTATTGCAGTTGCATCGGATTCTATTTTGATTCACGGAGATTACCATCTCAGGACAAAAAGTTAAGCTCCGGTCACAAAGCATTGCTGTTCCCAAGACTGCACCACAGTCAGATTGAATCGCTTACGGTATGGGTGATAATCTTCCGTGACTTTAAAGATCCAGACTTGAACAATTCTACTTGTCTGCCATCAAGCGGGCCTCTTTACCAGACCCCAGGTCAAAAGCATTTGGAAAGGGTCGATAATTGGCAAGACGAAAGCGCCTCAAATTTAGAGTGGTGTCACGCCGTGGTACGACGGTTTGTGGACGTGGTCAGGTAGTCAGCCACTCCGTCGTAGCTTAAAATTACTAAGAGGATCAGAACCCTCTACCTCTTACCAAGCAGCTCCGAGAGAAGAGAAAAGCCCTTCCACCAAGATCGTGCTTCCGCTGGGAGACTCCTCAGACAACTACTTGGCATAGGTCGTGTGTAGTGCTGCGATGCAACCGGTTGACTGGAGTTTCGGCATTGCTTCTATTTATAAATCCGACTCTAGCGTGAAATCATTTGCAGCAAAAACCATACTGCTATTTGTAGAATCTATTAGATTGAGAAACTTCTTTTGTGAATTTTAATGTTTGTACATCCTGGAAAGCTCCAATGATGAGAATGGCAGATATTGCCGACCCGGCAAAGCTCCCGGGACTTGGCGTTTTCTAATCAGCCTCAAGTGTTTAATCTACATAAACGAGTTTGCCTTCTATTTTTGTCACCAGTTATATTGTCAATCAACCGGTGACTGTGAAGCCATCTTTAACCGTGGGTGTAGTGCGTGCCTGCATCTCCCATGCAATGTTGGTAACACGACGTCCGATTCTTTTGCCAATTGAAGCTTGACTATTTCGCTCGGAATCCGGCAAAGAAATATCGTATTTGGGGGGGATCATTTCTATACTCAGAAAAACAGAATAAGCTTAATCGCTAGACGATGATATTTCTTTATTCCTAAGCTGAATACAAGCGTATTGCGGGATATTCTCCTTGACAAACACACATGTCAAATCGCCAGTTCCTTTTGGAAGCTTTCGGACTGAGTCCACGAGTCCATTCATCAAGACGCCACGCGGAAACTGCGTGGTATTATACCAAGAAAACAGATATGAAGCCAAGGTATGCTTCTCGGAGCATGTTCTAAAAATACAATCTATGAGGAGACTCAAGGCCAAACATTCGCAATTCAACATACTTCGGACCACGTTCTACTGCACGAGGTGTACCATTTCACATAAGCTTTCCCAGGGTGAGATCGGGTGACCGTGTACCGCTTTCCAGATGTGCTCAAAAGTGATAATGATAAGGTCAAAAGTCTAGATGGCGGAAACCAATAGTTGCAATCTCGTATCATGGTTTCGGCAGGGTCACCTAGCTGTTAATATTGCCAGCATGCTCTCAATTCTATTGGGACGCCACAGACAAGCCTGCAAACTCACTCTGGGTACATACCTATCTCCAAAGAGTATATAGAGAACACAAGGTCCCCTTTTCGAGCAACTGATCTACATCTCTCATCGCCATACCCGGTCACCTCAGCCTCATCCAAAGACACAATACCATCTTCAATATGCTTGCAAATCTACTCGTTGCGGTTCTAGCATCCGTTGCTACTGCAAGTGCTATTCCTGCAGCACAGGCTGCCACTGTAGCTCCAGATCCAAGTCAGGTATATCTGAAAGGCATCGCGTATGGAGGTACTGGCTGTCCGCAAGGCACTGTCGGTACATATATCTCAGCCGATCGGCAAACGTAAATGGTCCTTACACACTTTTTCATAATTTGCAACTGACATTCAAAGGTTTACTTTGATTTTTGACTCCTACGTCGCATCCATTGGCCCTGGCGTATCAATCACAGAGTCCAGAAAGAACTGTCAAATCAATCTCAATCTACAGTACCCAGGCGGCTTCCAGTACAGTATCCTCAACACCGTATATCGAGGCTATATCGGCATCGATAAGGGAATCACCGCAACACAATCAGCCACCTACTATTTCTCCGGTCGTAAGTTCCCCTTAAAAAGGATTTAAACGCAGATAGTGAACATATTCTGACGCTACACACAGAAACCGGTCAGACCAAGACTTCAACTACTTTTTACGGACCATTATCCAAGGACTATGCTATCACAGATGCTAACGATCTCACATCCACAATTTGGTCGCCTTGCGGTGCCCCTATTGCGCTAAACATCGATTCCGCTGTATTGCTTCGTTCATCGGTTTCTAGTGCTTCTGGTCAGATTACTGATGACTCCATTGATGGCAAGGTTACATTTGTCACCGGTGTACAATGGCAAAAGTGCTAGATAGCTAGCTGAGAGTGGAAGTAGAGGCAATCGAAACCTTTTGCTTGGTCGCTTAGTGTTATATAGTGTCCGGCTGGTTACTGGAGCATGAATTGAGTAATTGCTAGGCGAGAGTTGCTCCAGCTAGTTTCCAGTATTTCATGCACCTTTTTGACATGATATACTGCTTCATATTTTCTATATGATCACGTGAGAATAAATTGTCAAGTCTTTGCATCTGATGAGCTGATCGCTCATCTCGCAATTAAGCGGAATCCCTTACAGACCAGGCATAATTGAGTAATAACTTCTGCTCCTCTCAACTCCAACAGGTGAGAATGACTTTGCTTCAACAGACCAGGGCTTAGAATATAGGACTTGAGCGCACTTTATCATTCATCACTTTGGCTCCTCGCAAAACATTATTACTGTTACTTCGACGCTGATAGCATAGGATTAACAAAGAAAAGGCGTTCTACATGAATGAATGTAACCGCATAGCAGCCTAAGATGCCTACATCATTCTGTGGAAGTGAAAGAAAAGCTATGTATGGTCTGTGAATATATACATGTAAAAAATAGCAAGTAGTAGTATGACTTGAACTCGGCCAACTCGGCCGTGGTGAAGCCCAGTCTACCTTGGCTATTTATTACATTCTAAATCAGACCAAGAGGGGTTATATGCAGAACCGGACCTATGTAGATTGAGCTACATAAGCTACTTGGATGCTGGAGCGGTTCCTTTTAAGTACAGCGATCGTGTTGTTGAATCTAACCAACATTATCTAATCCACAAGGCTACGCACGGGTAACCCGGACCCTTGTAGTGGGCCATAAATTATGCAAGGCTGAATACCAAGACTTCAACGACAAGTCTACAGGGGTGAAGTTTAGTTCTTACATGTGCAAGTTTCCATGCAGACGAAGGTGTTGCCTAGATTGCAGCGTGTCTTCCTAGATGTACTTGATATTCTTTATTTAAATTCGAGCTCTTGAATTTCAATTGCACCACATGTCTTTAGCCTCAAGTCCAGAGGACAATGTGGCCGGCGCGTCATCAAGCAGCACAAATGAATCCATATCGGGGACAACGTATGCAGCCGCTGGTGATGCAGCTGTTAACTTGAACCCTTTGGAGAAGACTATCTCGTGCGTTTCCTGCAGGAAAAGGAAACTAAAGTGTGACCGTGTCAAACCTCGCTGTGCAACATGCAAGCGTTTAAGGCATGAATGTGAATACCCTGAGCGAAGAAGAAACATTACATCTAAGCGGCGTAACATGAAAGAGCTTGAGGAACGATTGGGTATGCCATGGATTTGAAGCATGAATCATCGTAGCTGACAATCTCCAGCTCAAGTGGAGACAAAGCTTGTTGCTGAGACATCGAAGAATAGCCTGTCAAACAACAGCCCAAATAAGGAGCCTGAATGGAATAGCTTCCCACTGGATATGGATACGAATATAAACATGAGCATGAATATGGACTATGGGAACGATGCATACATGGATCTGCCAAACCCTGCAGACGATCTCGCTTTTCAAGTTAACCAAGTATTTGCCAATGTCCAATATTCCCAGGAGATGGTAGGTTTAGGTCTAGACGAAGCGTTGCCACCCGATGAAATGATAGATGAACTGTATGAGTAACCTGAAATCTTTGCCTGTCCACAAACTTACTTAAATAGGCATCAAGTATACTTCGATAAAATCCATCCTCAAGCGCCAATGATACACAAACAGCGATACTTGGCATCTTTAAACCTCCCACCGCATATGCAACCTCCAATATCTCTTCGCTATATGATCTGGGCTATGGCAGCTACTTTGGTTGACGAATATGCCCAATACGATGATGTTTTTTATAGACGAGCAAGAAAATACCTGGAGCAAGCGGAGATGAAGGTTAAGAATAATGTCAAATTGCTAAAGCTGTACTAATTGTATTTAGGGATATGGAGAGACGTTTGTCACGGTGCCAATAGCACAGGCATGGGCCTTGATTTCCACCTATGAAGCCAAAAAAACATTTTTCACACGTGCCTGGATGAGTTCGGGAAGGCTAACAAGGCTATGCCTTATGTTGAGCTTGCATCTACTAGACGGCAAAACGACGGCTATCAAACAGATCCTGCCTCCGCCCAAAGACTGGATTGAATTAGAGGAGCGTCGTAGAACATTCTGGTCTGCATTTTACTGTGATAGATGGGCTAGCTCAGGTACTGGCTGGGTAAGTTTCCGGTTATTTTATTTGTCTGCTCTAGTGTGGAGCTTGGGAGCTGTGGCAAAGAAAAAGCTTGCCCATGCGTATCTTTGATGGAATGCTTTTTCTGGCCCTCCCCCGGGTAAGTACCTCTTTGATAAAATGCTAACTCTCTGCAAGCCAATGATAATAGATGAGAACTTGGTAAGCTAGATTCGCCCGTGGCCAAAATCAAATCCTTAACACTATCCAGATCATGACAAACCTCCCCTCCTCAGAAGAGGCTTATAGCTCAGGTTTGATGGAAACATCAATCTCCCTTGAAGAAGCTTTGAAGCCAAGCGGGGCCGCAGGAATCACACCTTTCGGGGGTGTCATACTTTCTGCCTGTCTTTTTGGCCATAATTTTGAGCATCTTCACAAAAGAGGGCCAAATGAACACCCCGAAGATCTTTTGAATGGAGAATTCTGGAAACGGCATCGGAAAATGGACAATATTTTATCAAATACGTTCATGTTTCTTCCGGCCCATCTCCGCTTACCCGGTGGCATTCAAGACTTAAATGTTTCATTTCTTCACATGAACATTCATGCTTCCACCATCTGTTTGCATCAAGCCGCTATCGTAACTGCACAAAACAATGGTATTGAGCGCAGTTTCATCGCAAAATGCCAAACACGAAGCTTGATGGCTGCCGGAGAAATAGCTGCAGCCATGAGATTGATCACCCATAGGGACATCTCATATATGAATTCTTGGATGGGATTCTGTTTATATGTGGCAGCGGGCGTTTTTATTCAAGATATAATGGATAATAGCCATCGTGATGAAAGTCGCAATAACCTTGAATTTATTCTTGGTGCGTTGAGAGCAATTGGAAGCAAGGTAAGCTTTCGAAATTCCAGATTCGAGAACATTATTTCCTTCCTTTATAGTACTATTCTCCACATGATCTCCCTGTGTTCTTCGGCTTTCAATAGTTGTCAAGGAACTTCCAAACAAGTCATTTTATGAAGTAGATACTAATCGGCGGTACTTGTACATTAGCATATGACTACTTCACATTTCACCGCGCAGGTGGAATTTGACATCGAAAATAGCGGCATCAACAAAAGCAAGCTGCAAACTTATGTAATCGATGAAAACTCCTTTTCTAGTGTAATTACCGAGAGCTTTTCTCCAGGGTTCACGGTAAAATTGCCTGCGCTACGAGAGAATGTTTTCCGTACTCGTCGATACCCTGGTGTGATCAAAAGTTGGACAGATGCCTCGAGCCACGATACACTTGATAATCCTAAAGGATTACCAGGACCAACAAGAACCGAGAAGATGACACCTATCTATGGACTCCAACCAGATGCTTCATTGACAAATCCTACAACATCAACCCCCTCTCAAATCTGGGCTACTGCAGGAGGTGTACGCCTCGGTCACGCTGGTGGTTGCCCTTTGAACACTCATCTTCAAGATGCTTTGCGATCTAGTCCTATAAATCATCAGCAGGACGAAAGTTTCCAGGAAACTGCAAGTTGGAACACGTCCGAAAACGAACACATGGCTTCCTACTTCCAGAGTTTACCAACATCACTTCCGACCCGTTCACCAAACAATGACCACTCACATACTCAATCTAGTTCCGAAGTTGGTATCACGCAAGGAAGTTGGCCTCTGGATGACACTACGTCTGTGGATATGTGTCCATATATGGATCGTTAAGCTTGAGAGACAGTATACGCCATGAGCTCCTTGTTATGGACAACGGAGTACTACAGCAATTTCAGGGAGATCGGAGATCGGAGATAATTTACATTCTATACTTCCTTCTATTGAGGGTATAGGCTCAAGAGTATTGTCCAGATTAGTCTACTTTAATCCAGAAATGGACTTTCCTGCGAGGTTAGCATATGTGGCAGAAGCTACAATATGTCAAAGTCATTTAGTGCAACGAGAGAATTTGGAGCGTGTCGCAATTGGTGAGTGTATTGGGTTACCAATCTCTACGTTGCAGCATGCTCTCCTTTCGATTCAATAAAATGGAGCTATACAAATAAGGCTGTATAATTAACCTAATGTAATGTAACCGATACAATAAAAGACGCATCTCATTCAGAGCCTAATGTATAGAAAAGTTTACCTTCGTATCAACGAGGCTTGTTCGCAACAGTAAATCAAACAGAAAGTAAGGTATTGGCGAAATCATCATCTTTAATCCATTTCTTCGTTGCGAATCTTATCAATGTATAATTGCCAATGGTATGGAAGGAAAACATTTTCGTTAATATGATGCCCTAATTTATCACTTGAGGAACGCCTAGTCATTGTCGTTCGATTCATTACATGATTTGAAGGTAGCATCCATATCATTCCGAGACATCACAAGGGGCATGGCCGCCAGCATTTCAAGACTGGTCTTCGCTGCGGAAAAGCAGTCACAGCTGCACGTTCCCGTCAAATGTTTGTTTTTGTATTTCCATAGAAACGGGCCGATAACACTGAGTCGTTCCCGAACGTGCCAGGCGAAAGACTGCGGTGGTAGGCATTTTACCGGACGACCTTCTAACAAGATTTGCGAAAGCTAAACTAGTGTCAGACCAATAGCCAGGCCGAGCAACGGTGGATCAATGTCAAGAAGTATACCTTTTAGGTGGTGAGTTACACGCTTTTGCTCCTGAGGTATTATTACCTTGGACATACTGTAGAATTACACCCGTCATACGTATCCTCCTGGGGCCGGCATGTTACAGCCTCTCATGACATATCAAGTCATCTGGATCCTTTCGTAAAGATCGAATATGTTTGGTGTTCCGAGAGGAAATAAGAATAACAGTGAGAGAATCAACTTATGGTCAATAACCTAAACAAGCGACATGGCAAATCCTGTGATAGCTCTGATTTTCTTTCATACTATAGTCCTCGCTTTTGTGATCAGTCCAGGGAAAGCTATATTCCTAGCATCTCAGCCGGCTCGAACACAATCTCGACCAACCGACCCCTAGAGTCAAAAACATGAATGAAGAATTCGCTCGGGTAGGCTCCTGTGATAGAATTCACTACACCCTAAACAAGGCCCTAGACAAGGAAAAAGATCCAAGTGTTAGAAACTCGAATTCAAAGCTCCTCCATGTTGCAACTAGTTGTTGCAGCAATGTAAGAGACTATGAGCAAGACAACACTAGGTCAATCCCTGACACCATGGGAAAGAGAGGCTGGCTTACCATCCAAAGTAATGAAATACCACTGAAAGATGGTAAGAAAAGTTTGGATCTTGAATTGGGTCTTGCAGCAAAACATATTCTTGTTGATATCGAGGGAATGGATTGTGCGGGTTGCGAGAGGCAGGTCTACAAATCACTCAAGGCGCTTCCCGAGCTCTCGAACATCAGGGTCAACTTCTTGCAAGCCCAGGCAGAGTTTGATATGCTTCCTTCTAAATCGATTCGCTTCGACAATATAGCCCAAGTAATAGAGAAGATGACGGGGTATACCTGTTCGATTGCGTCTCATAGCGGGGCAAAGCTTGAGCTCACGGTGGAAGGAAAGCTCGATGAGTTTTTCCAAAGTGCAGTTAGCTATCCCAAGGGAGTCATTGATGTTTCGAAAATCAGTAAGAAACTTATCCAGGTGTCATATCTCCCAAGCATCATAGGTGCACGAGATCTCCTCTCTCATCCTGCATTCCAGACCACGAAGCTTGCTCCACATCTCGCTCCGCCTGCGGTAGCATCAGGTCGGAAAATGCTCATTCGAAGTTTCTATGTGACGATATTTTCTGCTATTCTAACCACTCCCGTGCTTATTATGGCTTGGGCGCCACATCCGACAAAACCATTACTATACGGAGCCGTATCACTGGCTCTGGCGACAATTATCCAGTTTGTTGTTACAATGCCATTCTATATCAAGGCATTCAAAGCACTGGTGTTCTCAAGAATGATTGATATGGACGTACTCATAGTGCTAAGCAGTTCTGCAGCATACATTTACTCCGTTGTGGCATATGCGTTACTTGCTGTTGGGAAGCCTCTACAGACGGAACAATTCTTTGAAACTAGCACGCTACTTATCACTCTAATTATGGTTGGGCGTACTGTTGGTGCCTTTGCGCAACAGAAAGCCATCGAATCTATAGTCATTGAATCTTTACAAACACCATCTGCAATTCTGTACAACGAATTGTCCCATAGGGAGGAAGAAATAGATTCCCGTCTTCTTCATTACGGCGATGTATTCAAAGTTATGCCTGATGTATCCATCGCTACAGATGGGGTAGTGATTTCCGGGAAAAGTGAGGTAGATGAGTCAATGATCACTGGAGAAGCCACTCTGGTAGTCAAGCACCCAGGGGATACTGTGGTAGCTGGTTCAATCAACTATTCTGGACTTTTATTAGTTGAGGTCACTAAACTTCCTTTTGAAAATACTATCAAAAGTATCAGTGCTATGGTAGATGAAGCCAAATCATCAAAACCAAAAGTGCAAGATCTAGCTGACCGGGTCTCAAGTTTCTTCGTCCCTATCATACTCACTACCACAATGGTGGTATTTGGTGTTTGGGTTGCCATAGGTAGTACCATACGACATGACAGCATCACTACGTCTTGTATAAATGCAATGACCTTCGCAATGTCAGTCCTGATAGTTTCGTGTCCTTGTGCCATTGGTCTTGCGGTCCCAATCGTAGTCGTCATTGCCGGAGGCGTTGCAGCTGGCCATGGCATAATATTCAAGACGGCAGAAACGATCGACATTGGAAGGAAGGTGTCTCATGTTGTATTTGACAAAACAGGGACTCTAACGCGAGGAAGTCTTTCCGTAATTGCCGAAGAATATCTAGACGAGCATCAATCACTATCAGCTTCAATTATTTTAGGCTTGGCCACGAATAGCAAACATCCTGCTTCCAAGGCTATTACCGCGCATTTGACCGCCCAGGGATCGCAACCAATCTGCATCATCGATATTGTTTCTGTTGCTGGATATGGCGTCGAAGCTCTTTGGAGCAACAAGACTTGCCGACTAGGAAGTCCATCTTGGCTTGGGGTTAATGACCATCCTACAGTGGGCCACATTCTAGCACAAGGCTTGACGACGATTTGCGTCACTCTTGATGATGTATTGATCGCGGTTTTCGGTTTGATTGATAGCTTGCGGCCCGATGCTCTGGAAACCCTGGAAGAATTGAGGAGGCGTTCCATTACAGTATCAATGGTTAGTGGTGATAACGAAGAGGTCGTCAAGTCTACAGCCGCGAAACTAAGAATCCCCATATCTCAAATTCGCTCCTGCTGCTCTCCAGAAGACAAACAAGGGTATGTCAAAACCCTTCTCGAAAGTAAAGAAGGCGCAATAGTTCTCTTTGTTGGCGACGGAACGAACGATGCCCCTTCTCTCGCACAAGCAAGTGTCGGCCTCCACATTTGCGATGGGACAGATGTAGCTGCTTCGGCGGCGGATGCAGTGTTAATGCATCCTTCTCTTCAGGGAGTCATTACTTTGATTGATCTTTCGAAAGCCTTTCACCGTCGTGTTGTGTTCAACTTTGCATGGAGCTTTGTTTACAACTTCTTTGCAGTGCTACTTGCTGGTGGAGCATTCAGTGCTAAGGGAAATGTGAGAATTCCACCACAATATGCAGGGCTTGGTGAGGTAGTTTCTGTTGTACCTGTTATCTTGATTGCAATGGGATTGAAGTGGTGGAAGGCTTAGAGTAAAGTGATGGCAAGGTTGGAAGTGCAAGTCACTTTGTTGAATGGGTGGCTGTGACGTCTAGTTCGATGGGTAAACTCCAATTTTTTTCTTTAAACTTGGCTACAGGTTTATAGTCATGTTAGCAAGCTTGGACTTATCTTCGCGGAGTCCCATATGGCTCTCCTCTTCAAGCTGTTCTCCAGAATCCTCCCGCAGTTTGGGCAGTTTCCTACGCCTATTGTCTTCGTTATAGGCGTTATATGCCCAAAATAGGCTATCAGTTCGGCTATGTCCATATTGACTTCATAGTTGCGGCAGAGTTTCTCGTGACAGAATGTCTTTTTCTCCTCGCAGTTATCAGAAACATAATCTGCTTCCCCAATCATGTCCAATACGTGACAAAGTCACGTGGTTCGTATGATTGGAGGAATTGCATAAGGTAATAATCAGCTCGGAGCATATTCGGGTAAAGGGTTGTCTGCTATACGTCTAGCAATTTCAAATTTCATATCCAGGTAAATATTAGTCAAATCTAGAAAAATTACAAGGTGTAATTAACTGTTAGGCTGTCATGGTAAGCAGAGGTGAGAGCGGCTTGTCCAAAGTCACGGCAATGCTAACTTGTATATGTCCCACCGGTCTATAGTACGGCAGATTTTGCGTAAAGGAACAGTCATGGATTTACGAGTTATAAAAATAAATGACCTAGTCCATGACCGATCCACTTGCTCATTCCAACCCCTAGCCGCCAGCCGCGATCCCGCGTGCCTGTCCTGTGTATAATTTAATTGGCCCCGTAGAACAACACAGAGAGCTCAGGCTTATGTTCTGAATAACTTAACGGCCTGGCCAATAGCATCCACCGCTCTCAGGGTCGCTAGTCCACTTTTGCTTGGTGAAGTGAGATATCAGCTAATCCGCAGTCACGCGCTAGCTCGGTTATGAGGCTGAGTTGCTAGTTCTGCAAAACGGTCTATTGGTGAATGTCGCTAATTTTGCGGGTAGTTCTTAGAATAGTTTGCACGGCAGACTTTGACTAATACTCGAGCAGTTAAGTTTAATTCCGACTTATAAAGTTATGGGTAAATCCCACGTTTGTTTCATCTTCATCTCATCATCAATATCTCGTCCTCTACATTTCATTTGTTTGGGCCTATTTCCTATTTCGTATTGGTCACTGGTTATTTCTTTTGCGCGATCTCCGTTCAATTAGATTCTAATACTTCTGGGCGAGATGCGTTCTTACAACACTCTATTTGCTTTTGTGGCATTCTTCGCAAACACATCCTTCGCTCTGCCAGCAAATGTTCGACGAGATACTGCTCCAGGTGGTGCAATTGCAGAAATTGCCGGCATACCATCACCATCCGGGGGTGATGTTCCAACTACAGCTTCAGTGACTACAACAAGAACAGCTGAAGTGTTAACTACACCAACTCCACCAACTACTACCCCCTCTAATGAAGAAATGACCAACCTCACGAATCCTAACGATAATGATAATGACAGCCCGACAACTACTCAATCTGAACCTGCAAACACGAAAGCTCCAAATCAAACTACTAGCGAAGTCACTGGAATTCCGGAGTCTCAGGCGTCCGCTCCAGGTCAAGGACCGGCAGGCTTAACCCTTTACCAGCAACTCGTTCTGGCACCAAACGCTGTAGAGCGTCAAGCCCTTCTCAAAGACGAAGACATGATCTTCAAATTCGACGATCCGCTGCGGAAAGTTGGAGTTGCAGCTGGGGAGGGTGGTGAGATTGTCCGCGCTGACCACGCTACCTTTCCCGCTCTCGTAGGCCAGGGCGGAGCTCTCGCAATCGGCTTCCTCGGGCCATGCGGTTTCAACACCCCTCACGTCCATCCTCGAGCTGCAGAGCTCAACCTCGTCATCGAGGGCCACCTGTTCGCCAACGTCGTCAACGAGAACGAGGCCAGATTCATTAATCACACGCTGGGCAAATATGAGATGACGGTCTTTCCTCAGGGAGCAGTCCACACGGAATTCAACCCGGACTGCACCCCTTCTGTGTTTGTTGCAGCCTTCCCAAATGAAGACGTAAGTTTTACCCCAGAGTTCAAGTGACGTCCCCTCCTCAATAGGCACTTTGCTAACACTTTTTCCCTCAGCCTGGAGTTGGACAGATCGCCCAGGAGTACTTTGGACTCACCAACGAAATCGTCAAGGGTTCGATCGGCGGCGAGGTGTCAGTCGACGGCGCCAGAATCGACGAGTTCAGATCAAAGATACCCGACAACGTCGCCAAAGGCGTTGACAGCTGTCTCCAGCGTTGTGGCATCAAGAAGAGGTGAAGCGGAAGAGTTTGAATCCGAACAGGCAACTGCATTTTTGATTGGTTTTTGGTAGCGTTTAGCGTGCATATTAGGAGTTGTTGGCTTCCAGAGCCCTGGGAATAGATGAGCATGGGAATTTAATGTATAGTCTTTTAGATGACATGACGCCACGAAAATAATATTCACCTCAAGATTTCAAATGCGATTTGTCCAAACAGATCGAAGAGTCGTGCATGCCTACCCATTTCTGCATCTGTCCTGAGACCATATCACGAATGCTTGGTATTCACATCCAGACCAAAAAAGAAATCCCAAACCAATTCTCTGCTTAATAGCAAGCTGCCATCTGAAGATGTCCATCCATCCATCCATCCATTCAGCAAGAACACACTCACACACTCATACACACACGAGCCACCCCATGCCAAGACCCCACAGGTCGTCAGCATAGCTACACTTCACTTCACATCCTCATAGGCTCGCTTAGCGCCTCCACCTATATAAAGCGAGTCACCAAATCCAGCGGGCAAATTGGTGCAAAAAACCGGTCCATTAGTGTAAGAACGAGCTTCTCTTGTTTGCCAGTGTCATGCTTCTGGAACTAACGAGATATCAGGTAGTGGTCAGCACGAGAGATTCTGATATCCCGATGAGATGTTATTTCTCTAGTCCCCAGTTCAAGTAAGTGTTATTGAATATAATGTATATATAGAAGCAAAATTGAAGTACTAACGTAGTCTAGACCTGGGATGGACCTTGATTATCTTCTTTTTTTTTCCTTTTCGCTTTTTGACATAGAGAAAACTCGAAACTCGATGAGTTCCGTGATAATCGTTTTTGTTTTATGTGTAAGGCTATAAGATTTCTTGCCAAATTGAACGAACAGGTTTTTTTTTGGTATGTGTTGATGTCAAGACTTTGCGCTAGTACTACTAGCACCGGTAGCCACGCAGCATCGCAATGAAGGCCATGATCCTCTACTTTCATCTTTTGGTCCAAAGAGGGCTTTCCCCCATTATCAAGCTTCTTAGACTGTTACATATCGGCGTAGCTCATATACAATCATCATCAAGAAGCCTCGTGCAGACGAGCTTTTGCTCAAGCTGACAATTTCCACCACAACTAAGAAAAACCATTGCATATACGCTGTCCAATCCGAATATAGTCAAGTCACTCATGCGTAGCATTCACTGGTATTACTAGGACCGAAGCAGCTTTTCAAAGCTTTCTCAGTCGTTTGTATTAGGCGGTTCAGCTCGTACGTCAAGCTTCCACTGCAATCAGCAGCCAGATCTCTCTAAGACATTCTATTTCTTTCAAGCGTATGAGGATGTTGTGAAGAACTAACTCCCACGACTTTCTCTGGTCCTTGAGGTGGGATTGCTAAGATGAGAAGCGACCATCCATCGATGACACACCTCTCTCCGACCACTCAGCTCTGAACCTCAATGTGGAAAGCAAGAAGCCAATGCAAGCATAGGACTATGATGGGTAAGAAAGACTAATGTCACTCCCCTCTCTGACTTCATTTCTTAAACGCGAAAACCACTCATGTGTTCGTTGGTTGGGTGTGCCCAATCTAGCAGTAGTAACAATCCTTAGAATAAAGGGAGTTGAGGAAGTATTCTTTTTTATTCGCTTCGAAAATACCGTCGCGCAGGAAAGGTACCTGAGAGGTGGTGAAGATTCTCCAGGTGATTCAACAATATCAATAGTGAAAGTATAATCGGGACGTCGAACAAACAATAATGGGCGACATAGTATTGGAAAAAAGACTAGGAAGTTGCTGGGCATCCTCATTCAACAGAAGATTAAGTACTTGTGAAGTATTTAAGACTAGATATTTGTTCTATACTGACATACAGACGTCTTGCTGGACAGAAAGGAGTCGGCCATCCGTCGGGATGCGCCGGGCCTTGTATCCATAATTGAATAAAAATTACCAACGCCAAGCACTTCAACATTGAGATGGATCGCAATTCACAGCAAAAAGCATGCAACAGCTCTTTCGTGGTGGGTAAGAGCGCAATTTTGCAATTTCAATGGTGACACAAAACTCACTTGATTTGTCAACGAATAGGGCGTCGATGGTCAAGCTTAAGGCATGCTTGGCGACACATATAATAACCCATCGTCTTCCTTTCGTTAAATCGCCTTTCCTCCATCCTTCTGGTTCGATCTCGGGCGGTTGGACATCGCATTTAGATGTTCACAAGGAGGAAAGATGGTTTCGACACGACATGCCGATATGACAAGTACTGGCAACAAGCCTACGGACCAGACCAAAGCACTTGGCCGAAATACGCGACAAGACATCAACGAAAAGACACATGACTACTGAATGAACACCGCATATTCTGTTCAGAACGAAAATAGCAAACATGCCGAATATGAACACCGGCAACTTGCACTGAAACCGTAGCACCGGTAACACGGACACTTGCACGCAGAGCAGCACCTCTGGGGTTTCGCAACAACATCTCAGGAAGGAGAGACAACACCGCGAGCCCGCCTTCCAAAAGATGTAGCTTTCCAACGGAATGGTCCACCATAAGTATGGCGAGTCCCGACGGTGTTGGTAGCTAGGTCGATGTTGACCTTCCTCATCGGGGTTAAAGCTTCCCAGGAACGGTCCAGCCTTCGACTCCGAAATCCGTACTGGGCGAATACTCCATAGACGCTATTTCGTTAAGGACGCAATAGAGATTGGCGCATTTTAAAGGCTTGGTTTGATAACAACTCACAGTCCGGAGAGTATGTGTTATCCTATCACAACAATTGGTGGCATCGACTTGAAAGTAGAGAGGCTTTACGCTCGTGTGAGCGTATACAGTACCACAGCGTAAAAGACGGCTGGCTTCCGCCAGTGCTGTGCGACTACTCGCAGTGCCGTTGTGGCGCGCCAGCGGTCAGATTGGCGAATTCTCGGGGGGATTTCCACGAATCAGTTTCTGCTCGCGTGGCTGCTCCAACGGACACTTACGTACAGAAGAGTTCGGATCACTTGGCGTCTTTCTTCCTTTCCGGCTTCCAGAAGGTCTGCAAGCTGGGGAAACATCAGTCAGAAGGGTTGCAGTACACCGCACTCACTCTACAACGTTATACACTTGTATTCCGGATGTCGTACAATCGTTGGCATAGCGGGCGCGATAGGCTACAACGCCATGTATAAGTCTTGCATGCTGCAATGGGATCCCGGGCATGGAGTCGCACAGAAAACTGAAAACTCGGGTCAGTCTGAGGACCCAGTGGTGTGGCAAGACCACCAGAAGCATTTCAACCCAGCCATGGTAGTGTGCTTACCTGCAGTTGCCCTCCACCGAGGCAACCCCAGGCGACTATCGAATCTTGTCAGCAACCGGCTCTAGCTCGTAGATAGACAGAGGTAGGTAGATGTTCTGCTCATTGACAAAGCTTGGGTGGTTTGCTGCTGTATGGATTTGCGATTGTCTTCGTTTTGCTGGTGTTTTTGGCTGAGAGAAGCCACTGAACCCCCAGCTAGTTCATCGCATCTATCGCGCCCGGCCCTAACCCAACCTAAACTTCAGTGCCGAGGTTTGTGGAAGGTTAGATACAAAGTGAGATGAGGAGAGGGCACGCCACTCATCGGCCGTAATCTTATACAGTATCTTCGTCGAACTGCAAATCTGAGGACTGATCCTGTCCCGTTCAAGTAATGCATGCTGGATGAGCATTCGGTCAAGTCCGGTCAGCCAAACCGCACGAGTTGGTTGCCCATTGGTTGTGGGTGGTGCTGTACCCCGTACCAGCAGGGAGCTGGGGGGAATTGATTGTCGGTAGGGGAGGCTTGTTGACTGATTGATTGACTGATTGATAGACTGATAGATTGATACAGTAGTACAGTCAACCTGTACTGTATCTCCCTCTGACCTTCCGCTTCGGGCTTGTTCGTTGCTGGGTTGGCTTGGGGCGTTGGCTTGGGGCGTTGACTTGGCTGTATACCACGCTGAACCAGTCCGGCTTTGCAGTGTTTCGTAGCGGCACCAGATGTTTCCCCCCCGGTCAGTACTGGGCCATCACCACCGTTGATGGCGGCGGAGAGAGCGTTGATAGGATACATGCCCTCTTTCGCACCTGAGGATCGACGCAGCACGAGCGGGTGATTATCTGAATCTGTACAATGCACACTACTAAGCTGGACCGTCCTGACCCTACGACTGGTGGTTGGTACTGTTGCTATCTGCCATTCCTCCTTCTCCTCCTCCTCTATCAGTCGGCGAATCCACAATTCTAGGTTCGAACAAAAAGTCGGGGCTACCAGGCCCAACACCACGCTAATCGAACATGCCCCGTCCGCCGTGAGAGATAACGAGCATAAATATTTTGTCCCACCCACGCTCCATTCCTTTCCTCAGTTTTGCTTCCTCCCCGTCAACTCGTACGCCAGGTCACACATCGACC
>Ga0247807_10000983_pt1 | contig 17451 bp, 21 predicted proteins | sample UWRJL074202C1_FD_179931 | JGI IMG/M metagenome (GOLD analysis project Ga0247807, IMG submission 179931) | Plant litter microbial communities from Arlington Agricultural Research Station in Wisconsin, United States - UWRJ-L074-202C-1 | ecosystem: Environmental > Terrestrial > Plant litter >...
GGTCGCGCGTCTGTTCCAGTCCACGAGCGGCGGCGATACTCCTCCGCTCATCGTGCCCGTGTTGACGGCGGCGCTTCTGACCCTCGGGATAGCCGCGGTCGGCTGGCTTATCGGTGTCACGGTCGGTGTGCTCCTCGGCATGGTCATGCAACGCTGGCGCATCGCGGAGTGGGGTCTTCTGCCCTGGATCGTGGTGAGCCAGACCGTTCCTCTTATTGCGTTTGCTCCGCTCATCGCGAGCATTGGTACGCAGATCGACCGCGGCGGCTTCCCGTGGCCGCAGTGGTTGTCGGTAGCCGTCATCGCGTCTTACCTGGCGTTCTTCCCGGTAGCGGTCGGCGTGCTGCGCGGACTCGAGGCGCCTGACCGCATCCACCTCGACCTCATGCGCACATACGCGGCGGGCTACTGGCCGACGCTGCTGCGTCTGCGCTTCCCTGCTGCGGTGCCGCATCTGCTTCCCGCGCTTCGACTGGCCGCGGCGAGCGCTGTGCTCGGCGCGGTTGTGGCCGAAGTATCCATCGGGATGCGCGGCGGCATCGGTCGCATGCTCATTCAACTAGCGGGGCAGGGGTCCAGCGACCCCGCAGCTCCCTGGGGACCAACGTTTGGGGCGATCGCCCTGGGCCTTGTCGCGGCAGGCTCTGTAGCCGTGCTCGGCATGGGACTGGGCAAGTATCGCCGAGGAGAGGAAACATCATGACACTTCGACAAGCTCAGCGCACCGCTTCGACGTTCGCAGTCCGCGCAGCCGGAGTAGACAAGGTCTTCCCGACGAAGACCGGCGATGTCGTCGCGCTAACCGGGGTCGACCTCACGGTCGATGCCGGCGAGTTCGTGTCGCTCATTGGGCCCTCGGGCTGTGGCAAGTCGACGTTGCTGCGCCTCATCGCTGACCTCGACACGGCGTCTTCCGGTGAACTCGAGATCTTCGGAAAGCCCGCACGCCAGGCGCGCATCGACCAGGACTACGGCATCGCGTTTCAGCAGGCTGGACTCTTGCCCTGGCGCACGGTCGCCGGCAACATCGAGCTTCCGCTTGAGCTGCATGGAGTGGGCAAGACCGCTCGGGCAACGCGGGTCAAGGAACTCGCCGAACTCGTCGGGCTCTCCGACTTCGTCGACCGGTACCCCGACCAGCTTTCCGGTGGCATGCAGCAGCGCGTCGCTATCGCGAGGGCGCTCGCCGAGCAGCCGAAGCTCCTCCTCATGGATGAGCCGTTCGGAGCACTTGACGAGATGACTCGCGAGTACCTTCAGGGCGAGCTCACTCGCATCGCTGCCGACACCGGGGCCGCCGTCGTCTTCGTCACGCACTCGATCCCCGAGGCTGTCTTCCTCTCTGACCGTGTTGTCGTCATGAGCCCGCGACCGGGCCGCATCACCGAGATTCTCCCGACATCGCTCGGCGAGATTCGGGATGAGGCGCTCCGCGAGTCGCCCGAGTTCTTCGCAGCCGTCACCGCCGTGCGTGAGGCACTGCACGGCGCGCCCGTCGAGAGGGCGAACGAGCGATGACCCTTCGACAGGCTCAGGGCAGGGCTCTGGTAGCTGACACGAGAATGCCGCCACCCTGGCTGCGGGTCGCGGCCCCGGTCGTGGTCGGCGCGCTCGGACTCTTCGCGTGGGTGCTCATCGTCGACATCCTGAAGATCGCTCCGCGGGCCCTTCCCAGCCCCCTGGCGGTGGTCGAAGATCTGGTCAAACACTGGGACATCATCTGGGAAGACATGGGCATCACGGCGTCCAACGCGCTCATCGGTTTGCTCGCGGGGGCGATTGTCGCGATTGTTCTCGCGGCTCTCGCGGCCACCTTCCGTCCGGTTGACGGGATGCTTGCACCCATCGTCGCGGCGGTGGCCGTTGTGCCGATCGTCGCGATCACCCCGATCCTCAACACGATGTTCGGTGCATCGAGCCAGTTCGGGCGCATTGCTGTCGCCATGCTCGCGGCCTTCGTGCCGGTGTTCGTCAACGTGCTGCGCGGTCTGCGGCAGACTCGCCCGGTGCACCGTGACCTGCTGCGATCCTCTGGGGCATCCGGGTCTCAAACCTTCCGGTTCTTGACGCTGCCCACGGCACTCCCGTATCTCATGACGGGCTTGAGAGTCGCGAGCTCGCTGGCCGTCATCGCCGCTCTCGTCGCCGAGTACTTCGGCGGCCCCGCCGACGGGATCGGCACGGCAATCGCGAGCTACGCCAAGTCGGGACGAGCATCCCTTGCCTTTGCCTACGTCGTCGGTGGAATCATCATCGGCCTCACCTTTTTCCTCGTAACCTCGCTCCTCGAGTGGGTCGTCACGAGGCGAAGGCCGGTCTAGCCGGTCCTGCAGTACCGAAAGCACCATCCATTAGAGATAAGGAAAGCTATGAGACACAGCATCAGACGCGGCCTTACCGTCGCATCCGTCGCGGTCGTTGGCGCACTCGCGCTCGCGGCCTGCTCGACTCCGTCGACGACCGAACCCGAAGACTCGGGCGACTTCGAGCCGCTCACGTCAATCAAGCTCCAACTGCAGTGGCTGCCGCAGAGCCAGTTTGCGGGCTACTACGTTGCGCTCGATCAGGGTTACTTCGAGGAGGAGGGCTTCGACGACGTCGAGATCGTCCCCTCCGGTGGCGACATCGTTCCGCAGGACGCCTTGGTGGCCGGCGACGTCGACTTCGCCGTCGCGTGGGTCCCCAAGGTCCTCGGCACGCTTGAGGCCACTGGTGCCGAGCTCACCGACATCGCTCAGGTCTTCCAGAAGTCGGGAACCATGCAGGTGTCGTTCGCTGACACCGGTATCTCTTCCGTTGCCGACTTCGAGGGCAAGCGCATCGGTTCATGGGGCTTCGGAAACGAGTGGGAGATCTTCGCTGCCATGGCCGCAGAGGGACTCGACTCGACGGGCGTCTCGATCACGACGCAGGACTTCTCGATGAATGCGCTGCTCGATGGTGACGTCGATGCAGCTCAGGCGATGACCTACAACGAGTGGGCGCAGATCCTCGAGGTGAAGAACCCCGAGACGGGCGAGCTGTACCAGCCCAAGGACTTCGACGTGGTCTCCTACGAGGACACCGAAGGCGCGATGCTGCAGGATGCCATCTGGGCAGACACCGCTCGCCTCGAGGACCCGGCTTACGCCGACGCCGCAGTGCGATTCCTCAAGGCCGTCACCAAGGGCTGGATCTACTCTCGAGACAACCCAGAAGACGCCGCGAAGATCACCTACGACGCCGCGGTCAACGCGGAGGCAGCATTCCCCGTCGGCCCCGTTCACCAGTTGTGGATGATGAACGAAGTCAACAAGCTCATCTGGGTTCCCGGTTCCGACTTCGGCACCGTTGACTCGGATGCCTGGGACAAGACGGTTGCTGGCGCGCTCGCAGCGGTCAACCAGGACGGCCTCAACCTCATCACGGAGGAACCCGCCGAGTCCGCCTACTCGAACACGTACATCGAGCAGGCCCTCGCGGCGCTCAAGGCTGAGGGCGTCGAAGTTGATGGCGACTACACGCCTCTCGACGTCGTTCTCACCGAGGGCGGACAGTAGCAACCAATAGTCTGAGCGGGTGGTCGACGAATCGTCGGCCACCCGCTTTGCCTGCAGGACAACCACTCACAAAACCAAGGAACGATAGCACCATGAACGACCAGAACCTTTCCTCTGCAGACGGTCAGCTCGCCTACGATCTGGACCGCGCCCACGTCTTTCACTCCTGGTCGGCTCAGGGGTCTCTCAAGCCCTTTGTTATCGCTGGGGGCGCGGGAAGCGAGGTCTGGGACTACGACGGAACGAAGTACCTGGATTTCTCCAGCCAGCTCGTCAACACGAACCTCGGTCACCAGCATCCCGCAGTTATTGACGCGATCAAGGCGCAGGCCGACACGCTCGCGACAGTGGCTCCTGCACACGGTAACCTCGCGCGTGGCGAGGCGGCCAAGCGCATCCTCGGCAAAGCGGGCCCGCAGTTCGGCAAGGTCTTCTTCACGAACGGGGGAGCGGATGCCAACGAGAACGCCATCCGCATGGCTCGCCTCACCACGGGGCGCGACAAGGTGCTCTCGGCGTATCGCTCGTACCACGGCAACACCGGTGCGGCCATTGTCGCTACGGGGGACTGGCGCCGCGTTCCCAACGAGTTCTCGCGCGGTCACGCCCACTTCTTCGGCCCGTTCGAGTACCGCACCGAATTCTGGTCGGAGAGCCCCGAACAGGAGTCGGAGCGCGCCCTCCAGCACCTCGAGCGCGTCATCCAGTCGGAGGGAGCGAGTTCGATCGCCGCCATCCTGCTCGAGACCGTTCCCGGCACCGCGGGCGTGCTCGTGCCGCCGCCCGGCTACCTCGAAGGGGTGCGCACGCTGTGCGACAAGTACGGCATCGTGCTGATCTTTGACGAGGTCATGTGTGGCTTCGGGCGCACGGGGGAGTGGTTCGCCTGGCAAGGCTTCGGCGTTGTGCCTGACCTCATTACGTTCGCGAAGGGCGTCAACTCCGGTTACGTCCCCGCGGGTGGTGTCATCATCTCTGAGTCGATCGCCAACGCGTTCGAGTCGCAGGTGTTCCCGGGTGGGCTCACCTACTCCGGTCACCCCCTCGCCATGGCCTCGATTGTCGGAGCCATGGACGCGATGGATGCCGAGGGTGTAGTCGAGAACGCCAAGATGATCGGCGAGCAGCACCTCGGTCCCGGTCTGGCCGCTCTCGCCGAGAAGCACCCGCTCATTGGTGAGGTGCGCGGACTCGGTGTCTTCTGGGCTCTCGACCTGGTCGACGATCCCGAGAGCCGCCAGCCGGTATCCGGTGGCGTGATCGTCGAGCTCAAGAAGGCCCTCATGGCTCGCGGTCTGCTGCCCTTCGCGGCCGACAACCGCATCCACGTCGTGCCTCCGTGCATCGTGACCCCAGACGAGGTCGCGAAGGCTCTAGCCATCTACGACGAGGCCTTCACCGAGCTAGAGGCCGCGCTCTAGAACGGGCGCAGACGTTTCCTGAGTCGCCTAGGTTCCCTGAGCTTGTCGAAGGGTGAGTGGTCAGTCATCGTCGTTTCCCTCATGGGAGCTCGACGGGGACTGACCACTCACTCGTTTGCGAGCGCCGCCGTCGAGGCCCTGAATCGCAATTTCGGCAAGGGTTCGGTCGAGAGTCGCCGGTAGAAACGTATGGCCCCCTCGTTCCAGGCGGGGGTCTGCCACTGTACTTCGAGCGCACCGGCGGCAAGAGCATGTCGTGCAACCGCCCGCATGAGGTTTTCCCCTATGCCGAAGCCTCGAGCGGAGTCTCGTAAGAACAAACAATCCATGTGAGCGTATTCGGCTGCGTGCCATGTCTCGACTTCGAGGCTCCAGCTCGCGTAGCCGACGAGTTCGCCGCCGAGCGAGGCAACGAGAACGTGCAGTCTCGGGCTCGCCGCGAACATCAGCCGGTGGAGCCTCGCTGTTAGCCCGTGATCGGGAGCAGCGCTCTTCTCATACAGGGCGTGCTCCCGGATAAGTTCGAGCAACTCGGGCAGGTCTTCGGCGTTCGCCGGGCGAATTGCTGGCGTCTTAGCAGTCACAGGTCACCGAGTTCAGCGGAGCTGTAAGCGGATCTTTAGTGCGCATTACTCGGCCGTTCACGTCTTCTACCGGATACCCCTCTCGCGCCCAGTACTCGAATCCACCGATCATTTCTTTGACGCCGTAACCCAGTTTCGCGAACTCAAGTGCGGCCCGAGTGGATCCGTTGCATCCCGGACCCCAGCAGTACGTCACGACAGGCATGTCGAGTGGGATCTCCGCCGCGGCGCGCTGGGAAATCTCCGCTGTTGGCATGTGGATGGCGCCGACTATTCGTCCCTGGGCCCAGGCGACGGCACCCCGCGAATCGATGAGGACGAATCGCACGGAGGTCGTCTGGTGGGAATGCACGTCGGAAGGGTCTGTCTCGAAGGCAAGCTTCGATGCGAAGTGGTCCGTTGCTGTGGTTGTCATGCAGAAGACGATACTGATGGCGGGTGGGTCGATTGAAGGCTGGGATCACCGAAGATCTTGCTCTTTGCCGGTGATCTTGTGGGAAAGTATCGAGGTGACCGTAATAATCCCGTTCGAGCTCGACAAGGTCGACGCGACCATCCTCAAAGCCCTGCAGTCCAATGGTCGGCAGAGTATCGCCGACCTCTCGAGGAACATCTCGATGAGCCACAGCGCTACGGCCGAGCGGATACGTCGGCTGGAAGAGTCCGGGGTCATTAGCGGATACAGCGCGAACGTCGATCCCGAGCGTCTCGGGTTCACGATCCTTGCGTACTTGCGCCTTCGGTACCCCAGCAGCATTTACGAGCCGCTACACAAGCTCCTCGCCGAGATGCCGGAGGTGCTCGAAGCTCACCATGTGACAGGGGATGACTGCTTCATCATGAAGGTCGTTGCGACGAGCATGAAACATCTCGAGCAGGTGAGCGGCAGGATCGGAGCTCTCGGCAGCGTCACCACGAGCGTGGTCTATTCGTCGCCTCTTCCTCCGCGCCCCCTGCTGCCTCCTGAGTAGACACAAAGGAAGTCCGCGTAACGGACGGTAGAATATTCTCTCGTGTCCCACCAGAACAACTCTCCGTACGCGATAGCCGTGTACGACCTTATGCACCGCCCCGGCGAGATGCGTGAGAAGAACCTCGATATCCGCGTGCCCGAAGCTTTCGGCAACGCGGTTATTGGTGTGCGCCAAGACGCTCCGATGAAGATCGATGCCCGCCTCGAATCGCTGCATGACGGCATCCTCGTCTCCGGCGAGGCACGCACGGTGATCACCGGCGAGTGCGTTCGGTGCCTCGCAGATATCCGAAAAGCCACCCGGGTCGAATTTCAGGAGCTTTTCGCGTATTCTGAGGACGAAGCTTTTGACTACACGGTTTACGACGATTATGTCGATCTCGAACCGGTAGTCAGGGATGCGGTGGTTTTGTCACTACCGTTCCAACCGGTCTGTCAGGAAGATTGCACTGGCCTGTGCCCCGAGTGTGGGGTGCGGCTGCTAGACAATCCAGGCCACGAGCACGAGGCTCCCGTCGATCCACGGTGGGCTGCCCTCGCCGGACTCGACTCCCTGAACCAAGACTCCACCGAAGAAAAGAGATAATCATGGCCGTTCCCAAGCGCAAGATGTCGCGGGCAAGCACCCGCATGCGCCGCGCCCAGTGGAAGGCAACTGCCCCCACCCTGGTCAAGACGATCGAAAACGGCAAGACCGTTTACAGCCTCCCGCACCGCGCGAAGGTTGTCGAAGACTCCGCCGGCACCCCTCTGTACCTGGAGTACAAGGGCCGCAAGGTCGCCGACGTTTAATGCCGCTTGCTCGCCCTCGGGCGACGGCGCACTGACGTGAATCCCCGAGAAACTCTTACCGAGGTGCTCGGGGTTTTCGTCGACCCCGCACTTCTCGATCTGGCCGTCACTCATCGTTCGTTCGCTTACGAGAATGGCGGCATCGCGCACAATGAGCGCCTCGAGTTTCTTGGCGACTCGATTTTGGGGCAGGCCGTTACGGTCATGCTCTATCGCGAACACCCCGACCTCGACGAGGGCGAGCTTGCTAAGCGGCGCGCGAGTCTTGTCTCGAGTGTTGCCCTCGCTGAGATCGCCCGCACGATCGGTCTCGGCAGGTTCATCAAGCTCGGCAAGGGTGAGGAACAGACGGGCGGACGCGACAAGTCCTCCATCCTCGCCGACACCCTAGAGGCGATTATCGGCGCGACCTATCTCGCGGCGGGCGGCAAGGTCGCCACCGAACTCGTGATGCGCCTCATCCACCCGCTGCTCGAAGACCCTGAGCGCTTCGGTGCCGCCATGGACCCCAAAACGAGCCTGCAGGAGATGTCAACACGTCTCGGCCGAGGGATGCCGAGCTACCGTGTTTCGGAAAGCGGCCCAGACCACTCCAAGCGCTTCGAGGCCACGGTCGTTCTCGGTGACGATGACATCGCTTCGGGAGTCGGGTCGAGCAAGAAGCAGGCGGAGATGGCCGCGGCTCTCACCGCGTGGACTTTGCTCACCGACCGTGCCTGAGCTTCCCGAAGTCGAGGTAGTTCGCGCTGGGCTCGAACCCGCGGTGACCGGCGCAACCATCGCATCGGTACATGTCTACGACGCCCGTTCGCTCAGACGCCACCCGGGGCCGTCCGAGGACTTCATCGGCAGGCTCGGCGGCCGCATCCTTCGTGCCCCAGAGCGCCGCGGCAAGTTCATGTGGATTCCCATCGAGGAGCCGGGCGGTGAGCCCACCCACGCGATCGTTGTGCACTTAGGTATGAGCGGACAGGTCTTGCTGCGCGAACGGAAGGTGGATGATTCGCTCACGCGCATTCGCCTGGAGCTCGATCATCCCGGCCACGGTGAACTCAGGCTCAACTTCGTCGACCAGCGAATTTTTGGCTCCATGGCAATCGACGAGCTGGTTCCGACCTCGGACAGTCCCACGCAACTCGTGCCGGCATCCGTCAGCCACATCGCTCGTGATCCGCTCGATGCACTCTTCAACGAGCGGACCTTCTTCACCCGGCTGGCCAAGAAGAACACCACGATCAAGCGCGCGATGCTCGATCAGACTCTCATCAGTGGCATCGGCAACATCTACGCGGACGAGTCCCTGTGGGGCGCGAAGATCCACTACGACCAGCCAACTTCTACGCTCTCTCGACCGCGAGCGGTGCGCCTGCTCGCGGAGGTGAGGGCAGTGCTTCACCAGGCTCTGGCCGAGGGTGGCACGAGTTTCGACGCTCAGTACCTCAACGTCAATGGCCAGTCCGGCTACTTCGCGCACTCGCTCAAGGTCTACGGCCAGCAGGGCAAGCCCTGCCCTCGCTGCGGAACACTCGTCGTGCGGGAGAGCTTTATGAATCGCGGCAGCCACTTCTGCCCGCGCTGCCAGCGTCTGCGGAGTGTGGTCTCGCTCGCGAGCTAGGTTGTCTACTCGAACCAGGGCACACAATCCTGTTCCGCCACCTCATCCGGACCCGCGGGCAACACTGTGAGCACAAAGGTCGGCTCGTCCTGGGCGACTTCCTCGCACAGCGTGACCCGGTACCGCCCGGCGGTAATAGGAAGGCGCTGTGAGTAACTAGCGATCGGCGATTCGTCGGAGAACTGAGCGGCCATGGTCAGTTCTGTGTAGTCCGTGAGCCAGAGACCCGCCGCGCCGACCTGCACAATTCCCGAGGCTTCGCGGCCAGTGCCCGCCCGGGCTTGCTCCGTTCCGAACACGATCTCGCTGTTCGCGGCATCCGGGCCGGGATAGGCAACGAAGAGCGACCCTCGGTTCATTTGTTCCACGAAGCGGACAAGAAGCTGGTCGAGTGTCCAATCCTCATCGACGAATGCCTCGTAGCTATCCGGTGCGACAACGCACACGAATCCGTCGTCATCAACCTCAGGGCTTATCGGCTCGGCGCTCATATCGACGAGTCTGTTTGCCGCAGAGCAGTATCGTCAACTCCTGAATGACGGGACCGAGTCGCTCCGGCAGACGATACAAGTTCCGACCATTCACGCGGCTGCGCCGTGCTTCGCCTCGAGCGCCCTCCTGATGCTGGGACGAAGCAACACGATGAGACCCGCCACCACCAGCCAGAGAATGACCGCGGTGATGAGCACGTTGCCGACGAGCGCCATGACGTCCACCGTCGTGGGCAATGGATTGGCCCTGTCTCCCGCGACAAAGAAGTTCTCCGGATAGGAGGCGGGCGCATAACGACTGAGATCCTGGTGATACCAGGCCAGCGGCCAGCCGAATGCGACGTCTCGCAGACCAGCTGCGGAACGGACGGTGGCGGGAACGACGTGCGCAACGGACCAGACCACGATGAGTGCGGACACGAAAATACCGACGATCTCCATCACTCTCGTCGACCACGTCGTGCGCTTCATCCCCACTATTCTCCCTAACCGCTCGCCGCAGGAACGTCAGGTGCGCTCGATCCTGGCAAACATGACCTCGCTGCGAGACACCAGTAGCGCCGTGTCCTCACGGACATCGACGAGGACAAACTCGGCGGCGCCTCGGATCCGGGGAACTTCATCCAGGCGCCCGTCCGTGAGGGTAACGAGCTGGGATCGGCCCTTCCATGCCGACGTGCCGAAGACGGGACTCATGATCGCTGCGGTGCCGTCGGAGGTGAATCTGGCGCGGATGCCCTGCTTGCCGGCCTGTTTCGTCCATCCGGACTCTTCGTAGACGCGACGGGAGACACTGCCGTCCGCGTCCAGTTCGGCGAGTGTGAAGAAATCGCTGCCGTACTTGTTCACGCTCATGGAGTCACTGCCTTCGGCGGAGACGAAACGAGTGCCGTCGATGACCTGCACGTCGCCGACTATGGGCGCACGCGTTCCGTCCGGTGCGATGAACTTGCGCATTCCACTCATCGGAAACTGCTTGCCCGCAAGAAACTCCACTTGCGTCCATGCGGCCTTGTTGTCGCTGAAGCGGAGGGTGGCGATCGCTCGCGGATTCTGGAATGACATCGGGTCGGTAAGACGCACTAGCCATTCGTCTCCTCCGAGCGCGCGTGCTACGCCGCCCGCCGTCGTGCCCTCCCACGATTCAGGGAGTTCCGAAGTGACATCGACCGTCGCCGTCAACTGCCCATCCGCACCGAGGAAAGTGATTATCGTCTCGTCACTCAACACAGCAGTCTCTACCGCGGATAGCGGAATGATGACTGGCTTCGCCCCGAAAGAGCCCTCGGGAAGAGTGACCCGGCCAGTGATTCCGGAATCGTCGATGAGCAGAACTTGTCGTTCCCACCCTGACTCTTCCTGTGCTTCAACAGCGATGATCGCGCGGCCGTCAGGGGAGAGGTAGGTGGAGGTTTCCAGCACGTGAGTGGTATCTCCGAGCGGGACGCGCGCAGTCGGGGTCAACTTCATGCAGGCATTTTATGAGAAGCCCAGCCGCCTGACGCCCCCGCACGCCGTCAGCGCCCCCTCCGCCAAGCCAACTAAGATCGACACAGACACAAGGGAGTTACCGTGATTAGCGACGTTTTGGCAGAAGCCAAGGACAAGATGAACAAGGCCGTCGAGGTCGCCAAGGATGACTTCGGCACCGTGCGTACGGGCCGTGCCAACCCCGCTCTGTTCCAGAAGATCCTTGTCGAGTACTACGGATCGCCTACCCCGCTCGGGCAGCTGGCATCCATGGTCAACCAGGAAGCTCGCACCCTCCTCATCACACCCTTCGACAAGACCGCGCTCAAGGACATCGAGAAGGCCCTCGCCGCGGCGTCGCACCTGGGCGCGAGTGTCGGCAACGATGGCAACGTCATCCGCGCGACGCTCCCCGAGCTCACCGAGGACCGCCGCAAGGAGTACGTCAAGATCGTGCGCGACAAGGCCGAGCAGGCTCGCGTAGCGCTTCGCAACATCCGCCGCAAGGCGAAGGATGACCTCGATGGTCTCAAAGAGGTCGGCGAAGACGAAGTCGCTCGCGCGGAGAAGGAACTCGACTCCTCGACCAAGGCTCACGTCGACGCGATCGACGACGCTCTCAAGCGCAAGGAAGCCGAGCTGCTCGAGGTCTAATGGTCTCCGAATTCGAAGCTCAGGTACGCGCAACTAACGACAAGATCAACGCCCGTACGGGCCGTCCTCTCGTTCTTGCGCTCACCGTGGGCATCGGCCTCGGGCTAGCGCTGCTCGGCAGCCTGATTTTTGTCAAAGAGTTCTACATGATCTTCGCGGCGCTGCTCGCGGGGTTCACGACCTTCGAACTCGCGAGCGCGCTGCGCTTTGCCGGCAGGGATGTTCCGCGCATCCCCATAGTCATCGCGGCTCTCGCGGTGGTTCCGGCATCCTTCTATTGGCTCGCGACCGGGCATTGGCTCGTGACGCTCGCCGGCATCCTCTTCATCAGCGTGTGGCGCCTTGTGGAACTCATCTCTCCGAGCCGGCGTGGCTCGGTGGGCGATGTGCTCAAGGATCTGGGCGCCGGCGCCTTCATCATGGCCTACGTCGCGTTCATGGCCGGCTTCACGGTGCTGCTCACCGCTCAAGACGGGGGACAGTGGTGGACGCTCGCCTTCCTCATTGTTGTCGTCTCTGTCGACACGGGCGCGTATGCGAGTGGGCTCACCTGGGGCAAACACCCCATGGCGCCGAACATCAGTCCCAAGAAAACCTGGGAGGGTTTCGCGGGTTCGGTAGCCGCCGCGGTCATCGCCGGTGTGCTCCTTGCGCTTTTCATGCTTCAGCAGCCCTGGTGGGTTGGTGTGATCCTCGGCCTCACGATCGTCGCAACCGCAACGATGGGTGACCTTGCGGAATCCCTCATCAAACGCGACCTCGGCATCAAAGACATCAGCACGTGGCTGCCCGGTCACGGCGGGTTCCTCGATCGCGTTGACTCATCGCTGCTCTCCGCCGCCGCCGCCTATGCGCTCTTTCTCATCTTCACTTAAGGCAAGATAGAGCGGTGAGCACTACTTTCCCCCGCACCAGAAAGTCCAAGCTCGGCTACAACGTCGACCAGGTCGAGGACTTTCTCGAAGAAGCCCGACGCGCGTACACCGCCGACCGTGGTGAACTCGCTGTCGTCAATGCGACGAGCATCCGCACCATGGCGTTCGCCATGCAGAAGGGCGGATATTCGACGGCACACGTGGATGCCGCGCTCGAACGGCTCGAGGACGCCTTCGCGTCTCGCGAGCGGGAGCGTGCTTTCGCGAGTCAGGGCGATGCTGCCTGGTACGCGGATGCCCGCACGGCAGCGCAGGAAATTCTCGATCGCCTCGCCCGGCCCGAGGGTCAGCGGTTCACGCGGCAGGGTCCGCTGAGCACTGGCTATCACGTCAAGGACGTGGATGCTTTCTCCAAGCGTCTCGTGGATTACTTCCAGAACGGCAAGCCCATGAGCGTCGACCAGGTGCGCACCGTGGCCTTCCGCTCGACCAAGCGCGGGTACTCCGAGACGCAGGTCGACCTGCTTCTGGACTCGGTCATCGGCGTGATGCTCGCGGTTCGCTAGGGACAATTCCTCACACGAGGAGCCTTTTCCCAGCCGCGGGGGCTAAAATCATTGAACTGTGGGAGTTTCTATGCGGGCCAATGAACTTCGTGCTCAGCTGAAAAGCGGAGGCGGAGACGTTTCGGGACGCCACAGGCGATCAGCCTGGTCCCTTCCGATCTTTGCGAGTTTTGCGAGTTTCGCCCTTGTTGGCGTGATTGTCGCTTCTCCCGCGCAGGCCGAGACCGTGCCAGAAGCGGTCGTCGCCCCTCCCACCAAATCACTTCCCGTCCAGAACTTTGCGGCGAGCGATGACTTCTCGCAGGCGATCAGCCGTGACACGTTCTCGATAACGGATCCGCCGCCGCCTGAGCCCGTAGTCCCTTCTTCTCCTTCCGCTCCTGCCGTCGGCGTTCCCGACCCGGGATCTGCTCAGGCCATTGCCTACGGCATCGTCATGAGCATGGGATGGGGCGAGGGAGAGTACAGCTGCCTCGTTGCCCTGTGGGATCGCGAGTCCGGTTGGAACACCTTCGCCAATAACTCGTCGAGTGGCGCATACGGCATCCCGCAGGCGCTCCCCGGCGACAAGATGGCGTCGGCTGGCGCCGACTGGGCAACCAACCCCGCGACGCAGATTAACTGGGGTCTCGGCTACATCTCGAGCCGCTACGGCACTCCGTGTGGCGCATGGGGACACTCAGAAGCCAACGGCTGGTACTAGTGCTCGTTTGATCGCTCCGGCTCGCTAGGCTGTCGATCATGGAATGGGCGGCCCTCGGTGTTGTCGGCATCATCACGATCGTCGCCGCCGGTGTCTTCAGCAAAAAGCTGGGCATCGCGGCCCCGCTAATTCTCATCATTGTCGGCTTCGGCTTTAGCTACATCCCGGGTGCTCCCGTTCATGTGCCGCACGAGGTCATCCTCACGGTGCTGCTCCCGCCCATCCTTTATGCCGCCGCGATTACGGTGCCGGTCATCGACTTCCGCCGCAACCTTTCGAGCATCTCGGCGCTGAGCGTCGCTCTCGTGATCGTCTCGGCTCTTGTCACGGGCTACGTGCTGTTTCTCATCTTTCCCGACCTCTCCTTGCCCGCGGCGATCGCGCTCGGGGCCGTTATCTCTCCCACTGACGCCGTGGCCGCGACATCTCTCGGCAAGCGGCTGGGACTGCCGCCGCGCCTCGTCTCCATCCTGGAGGGGGAGGGCCTCGTTAACGACGCGACCGCTCTCGTGCTCTTGCGGTCCGCCATCGCTGCGACCGCTGGCGCCGTGAGCATCTGGGATATCGCTGGCGACTTTCTTTTCGCTGTCACCGTGGCGATTGTCATCGGTCTGCTGATCGGTGTCGTCACGGTTTTCGTTCGTTCGCGGCTCAAGGATGCCGTGCTCGACACCTCGATTTCGTTCGCGGTGCCTTTCCTTGCCTTTCTGCCCGCGCAGTACCTCGGCGCGAGCGGGGTGCTCGCGGTCGTTGCGGCCGGCCTGTATTCGGGACATTCGAGCGCGCGACGTTTCTCGGCACAGGCGAGAACGAGTGAGCGGCTCAATTGGCGCAGCATCCAGTTCATCCTGGAAAACGGGGTGTTCCTGCTCATGGGACTTGAGCTCAGCTATGTGATCGGGACGGTGCGCAAGGATGAGCTGAGCGTGAACCAGGCGCTTCTTCTCGGGGTGCTCATGACGGGCATCCTTATCGTGCTCCGGTTCGCGTTCGTCGCCCCGTTGCTCCTCGTTCTTCGCGGCGAGACCCGCAGAGCGGAACGAGATCAGAGCCGCCTCGGTGCCGCGCTCACTCACGCCGACACCGTCGATACGTCTAGCCGAGGAACGAAGCGCGTTCAGCGCGCCAGAAAGATCTTCGACCGACGGCAGATCGATCTTGAGCGGATGCGCGCGGAAGGCCTTGGCTGGCGCGGTGGCGTCGTGCTCGGGTGGTCCGGTATGCGCGGCGTCGTCACACTGGCTGCGGCCCAATCCCTCCCACTCGAGACTCCGTACCGATCACAACTTGTGCTCATCGCTTTCACCGTCGCGGTTGTGACCCTGTTGCTTCAGGGAGGGACGCTGCCTGCAGTCATCCGCTGGACGGGCATCGGCGGCACCGACAGCCAAGCAGATCACCGGGAGTTGCGTGCCCTGCTGACAGACCTGAGTGCAGCCGGGACTGCCGTTCTTGAAAATCCGGAAAACGAGGCGTGGGGTGGCACGGACCCTGACCCGAAGATCATCGAACGTGTGCGCAAGGACTCGCGGCTCCGCACGAACACGACAACCGATGCCCGGACGCCGGAAGCCGATTCCTCGGCCGTGACGCCTAGGCAGCGGTACAGGCTTCTGCGGCGCTCGGTGATTGCCGCGGAGCGGGAGGCCCTGCTCGACGCGCGCTCGGAGGGTGCATATCCCTCCCACATTCTGGCGCAGGCGCAGTCCTGGCTCGATCTCGAAGAGACGCGCCTCGACCAGATGGGTAAGGCCGACTAGGTCACCGAGGCTCGTATGCTGGAAGCATGCCCCGCTCAAATCGATCGCGTCGCCGCGCCCCTGAGCCGGTCGAGGAGATCGACATCACGCGCGTTCTTTCAGGAACGAAGCGTGTCGAGTCCAAGCGCAACGGCGAGTGGAATGTGCAGCCCATGACTGCATCCGTAAAGACCTACACATGTCCGGGATGCCGCTTGGAGATCCCCGCGCGTCAGGCCCACATCGTCGCGTGGCGCGCCGACGGCCTCATGGGCGAGGCCGAGGACCTTGCCGCTAGACGTCACTGGCACTCGCACTGCTGGAAGATCGAACCGTGATCCAAGGAGAGACACCGTGACCATCGAGATCAAGGGCGCGACCGAGCTTCCCGCCATCCGGGAAGATATCGAGCTCCACACGAGCGACGGCTTGACCCTCGTGGGCGAACTCGCGCTGCCGGAATCCGCTGCCCCCGTCGCGACACTCGTGACACTTCATCCGCTGCCGACCGCTGGCGGGTTCATGGACTCGCACATCTTGCGGAAGGCCGCAGCGCGCTTACCTGCTCTAGCGGATGTTGCGGTTCTGCGGTTCAACTTTCGAGGGGTCACCTCTCCTCGCGGAACCTCGCAAGGAGAATTCGGGCACGGAATCGATGAACGGTACGACCTCGCAGCGGCAATGGCCTTCGTGGCCGAGCGAAACCTGCCGTCCCCGTGGCTCGTCGGGTGGTCGTTCGGCACCGAGGTGACCCTCAAGTACGGACTCGACTATCCCATCGAGGGCGCGATTCTGTTGTCGCCGCCCCTGCACCGCGCCACGGCCGACGAGGTCGCCGCCTGGGCGGGCAGCGGCAAACGTCTCGTCGCCGTCATCCCGGAGCTCGATACGTATCTCCAGCCCACCGAGGCCGCCGAGCGGTTCTCCTCGGTGCCCGAGCTGGAGTTCGTGGCGGTCGAGGGCGGGAAGCACCTCTGGGTCGGCGAGGAGCAGACCTACCGGGTGCTCACCGAGATTGTCGCCCGCGTAAACCCCGGTGTTCTGCCTCTCCCGCGCACCTGGTAGCGGCGAACCTTCCGCCCTACTTTTCCTCGAGCTTCGGCACGAGAACCTGGTCGATGATGAGCATGATCGCTGCCGCGACGGGGATGGCGATGAGGGCGCCCAGGATGCCGAGCAGCGTTCCACCGGCCAGGGCCGCGATCACGACAACCGCACCGGGAATCTTCACGGCCTGAGACATGATCCTCGGCGACAGCACATAGGCCTCGAGCTGCATGTAGACGATGTAGTAGATCGCGACGACGATCACAGCGGGGGAGCCGTTGAACAGCAGCACGAGCAGCGAGATGATCGCGGCGCCCGCGATGGTTCCCACGAGCGGGATGAGCGAGCACAGGAACGCGATGAAGGCGAGTAGCGCCGAGTACCTGATCTCCAAGCCGAAGATCGGCAGGATGAGGGTCAGCACGATAAAGGACAGCACGCCGTTCGTGAGGGCGAGCGAGCCCTGTCCAATCACGTAGCGCCCGACGGCCTTGCTGATCTGCTCGGACAGGTCGACGAACTTGGCGCGCTTCGACGCGGGGACCATGCGGTAGATGCCGCGCTTGAGGTTGCTCAGTGACGACACGAAGTACAGGGTCAGGATGAGCACGATTATCGTGCCGGTCACACCGGTGGCGATGCCAATTCCCACATTGAGGATGCCGCCGCCGATGGTCGTGTAGTCGAGTGTCTTGACCCAATCCAGCAGGCTCGTGCGCACATCGTCGAGGGGAAGCCAGGGGAAGAGCGTCTCGATCTGGGTCGACAGAGTTCCGTCGAGGAAGCTGTTGATGACTCCGGGCACGGTCTTGATCGCGGTCTGAACCTGCTCGATGATCACGGGGATAATCGCGAAGATGAGCCCCGCGAACACGGCCAGCACACCGACGAGAACGGTGAGGATCGCTAGCCAGCGCGGAAACTTGCGCTTCTCCAGCCAGGACACGATGGGGTCGAGGCCGAGTGCGAGGAAGAGCGCTGC
>Ga0247807_10000985_pt1 | contig 17433 bp, 14 predicted proteins | sample UWRJL074202C1_FD_179931 | JGI IMG/M metagenome (GOLD analysis project Ga0247807, IMG submission 179931) | Plant litter microbial communities from Arlington Agricultural Research Station in Wisconsin, United States - UWRJ-L074-202C-1 | ecosystem: Environmental > Terrestrial > Plant litter >...
TGCGGCGCAGTCTCGACGAGCTGCTGGAGTATTCGCACGCATTACGTCACCTTTAGGTTTGTAGTAATTAGTTTCTCGATTGAATTAATCACAGGCAAGAAAGTAAGAATTTGGAACCACAGGTGTAGATAGTTAGCTGGATTAGCGATCTGAGATGTTGAACCACGTATGTTGTACTTGGAAAACCTCCCGTAGCTCGCTTAACCTTTCTCTATCCGCAAGATTGTTTGGCATGCCAATGTTACTGGAGAGAACGAGCAAAAGTTTTATACTTCTGTTTTATATTAACATCTATTAAGAATATATCATTTAGAATATATATTGGTCAATGATTCCGTGGCATTCTCAAGTGTATTACTAGCACTCTGGTGTTACTTAGGCCCTAATCAGTTGCAGTAACGCTATAACGTTACTGCAACTCTAATAATAACGATACGCTACATTTGAGTGATTAATGAATGTCAGTTGATGTACTCTAAGTAAAAACAACATTTAATTTAGGCTTGGTCACCACCTATGTAGACTTGCTCACGCAAGTGATATAATGCTTCCGTGCAGGATACCTTACGGAACTACCCGCCGTAAGTTCATTAGTCTATGTAAGAGTAAACTTGCACTTAAACTCATCAGAGCTTATCTAGATAAGTTATATATATGTTAAACAACAGTCATATGTGTATCACCAACCATCTGCTGCTTTGTAGCATTAGCTAGAGCGAGTCGAAGAGCCTGAGAAGGCAGCGGAAGCACGTGATCAAAATACTCACTGTGGATCAGACAGTAATTCTGTTGGACTCCATCAAATTACGACACCGCACACCTGGAATCGAGAGGGGGAAAAATAAATCATTCAATCACTACACGAGCCTTGACTTTAAGTACACTAGAATTTTCCTCGTATTGAAATCCTCGACACAAGATCCACAAAATCTTCTTCTTAGACTTCTTGTTAGGTAGTTGTTGCAAACCACCTTGTTCGTAAGCCTCATGGAAATCCGCATTATATAGACTTCCAATGGCAGGTTGAATCATTGTCAAACTTCCTTGAAGGGCTTTTAAGTAGGCCCATAGATTAATTGCAACTTCAATAATGTTTGCCCGTTTTTCTCGACATAGACCTTGACTCGTGCCACGAGCTCTGGTGAGAGGTTCAAGGAAGGATTCTAGTTTCGAACTGAAATCTTCTGTATTCCCAAACAAATTGCGCTGAAAGTCAGGTTTGTACCATGTTCTCAACAGAGCTTCTCGCAAAAGTAGTCCACCATCCGTTGACCATTCTAGTGTATTTTAGTGAGTTTGTAGATCAAAAAAGAATCCAACTTGCTTACTAGCGTCTCCAGCGTTCTTCACTGCCGCCATCAATACTCTCATTGGCTTCATATTAGCCAGACCATATAGATCAATTTTATTATCGAGGACGTCGAAAACAAACCAAGATACCAGACCTATATGTACCTGGGAAAATGTAAGACTCTTCAGGCTCAACGCGATCTCCAGAGTTTTTTCATCAGAAGTTCCAAGCATGGTTCTTAAGGCGGCAGTGATTGGTGCGTGTGTTGGAGATTGCTCATCTATAATTTTATCCATCTGAAACCACTGTTGTCCTCCTACAACACCTTGATTAGCGTCGACAAGTTCCCAATGCTCCAAAGGTCTCTTGGTCTGAACGTCGGATGATTTTGAGTGGCACTCTATGATACCACGTATCTCAATATCGTAGTCGTAAATATATTGATGGAGGTTGCGAACAAGGCTCTTCACTAATGTGCCGTCCATACCATTATATTTTTCTTCTCGTGCAAGCTCGAACTCCACAAAATCATAATTACCTGTTCTTGAAATATTCATCGTTCCATCCCAATCCTTTCTAATGTTGTCCGTAGCTGGATCCTCAACAGAAGTGGTGCTATCTTCGTCGGCTGATCCTTCCTCGAGGATGGTCTCTTTCATGAGTTTCTCTATGGTCTGAACCGCAGTTCTTAAGGCTTGTGATATCCCTATTTTGCATTTCTCTCCTCTTTGTGTAATGCAGTTTGGGCAAATAAATACCGTTTCGTCGAGGCTGGGTGACGGCATCATCACAATGGTCTCAGGAGCTGTGGAGGACAAGGCCCACACACACGCGTGATGGTACCACAAGCTACACAGTTTTATTTCACATTGGACCCATAAGTCCTTTGAATTATTCACTCGGAACTTATTTTTCCAAGAACGACGGTCCCATCTCCCGTCACATATTCCACAAGGATCATCAGACGTGGTGTTGGGGCTATTCTCATTCTCTCGATTCTGGTGGAGCGAATTTGAAAGGGGCTGCTTCCAACTTCGAGTTTTCTTTTGGCTGAATCCTTCCTTGGATATATCCTCTGGAACTTGAATAGGAGATATCAAAGAAGTAGGGTAATTTGGGGAGGGGGATGTACTGTTGATAATTAATTAGTACTAGATAAGTGTAATTCTAATGGAGAAGAAACCGACCGACCTATCTGGTATCATACTTGAACGTCGTCTTTTGTGGTCCCTTTCATGGGCAACAGTCGATGTCGAGTCTTGCAGTTGGTCTCTTCCAATAGCCTCGAGGCAGGATACACAAACAGTAAGGCTTTCGAGCGTGCCCCTCAATTTTCGGCCATGGCGGCCACAACTACATGCTTGTACTGCTGTTATTGTATCTGGAGAAACTTTCGTAGTCATACTTCGAGTAAATAGAAATCGTGAAAGGAAATGAATGAGGTGGTGGGAAAAGAAGGACGGTTGGGGAGCTTTGGTGCTGGAATCTATTACCACCTTGAAGGACTGTGCACCATGTGGTTAGTCGGATAGTGAGCTAAACCTTGGCCTGCTGCCCTGCCAGTGTAGCAAGATGCCCCCTGTCTTTGCTTGGGCTTACAGCAGCAAGCAATTCATGCGGTGGTCAGGGTATGTTTTACGCCACGGAAAACAAGTAGGCTGGCAGGCAGGGGTGCCCATACCTGTCACTCACGCCTTAATACTGAATGGTGTGCTGCCCCTTTGCGACCGACGTTTGGTGTGAGCAAAGGCACACAATATATCCCCAACTAGATCTGCTCATTTGTTCATGTGTTTGAATTCATCAATATTACCTAAGGGCTAATTCCCCCTCAGTATCACGGAATTGTTCCAGCTTCATCAACCCCAATATGCAACAAAGAAAGACACTGCTTCTGTCCATTGACCTTGGAACTAGTTCAACGACCGCTAGCCATATTAGTGTCAATGACTCCTTTACGCCAGAGGGAAGGTTGCGTCGAGAACGAGGGAGAGTAAATATAGTCAATATAAGAGATTGGCCAGGCGGCAATATGGGGGATGCGACTGGGAATGTTTGTGTACCTACCGACTTGATCTATAACAAAGAAGATCGCCGGCTCCTTTTTTGGGGTTTTCAAGCACAACAATATCTCGACGACCCTTATCCCGAAATCGACCCAGATACTGTTTTCGTCGTTGAGCACATCAAGCTACTATTGCAACACCCCGACAGTGTTAATTCAAGCACAGCCACCAAAGAGCGCTATCGTGAGTTGCGGGACAGGTTGACAGCGACACTCGGGAAACAACCACTAGAAATTTTTGAGGACTTTCTGAACGAAGTTGTCTCTCATGTCATCGGAAGCGCTAATCGCAAATACTTTAGTGGTATCTCCTCGCACAATGTTGAATTGATCCTGGCTTTCCCCTCAGGCTGGCCTGATTCCATCCACACAATGGTATCTGGGATTGGAGCGAGAGCAATGGCGAAGGCTTTTGCTGCACATGAACTCCAGAACATGGCCTTTGGAATCGAGAACGTCTATACTGTTTCCGAGACTTTATGTGGCGTAAAAGAATGGCTCCGAGACGCAATAGCTGAGGCTACCGACTCCAATAGCCTAGACACAGCCATAACGGAAACCAATTTGGATGGGCTCAACGTACGTACCTTACCCCTTATTTGCCTAAAACCCCTTTTTAACTCAAAGCTAAATCTACCAGGAGGGTGATTGTTTCTTGCCTGTTGATATCGGTGGTGGTACTGGCTGCATGACACCATTACGACTTGTGACAAAAAACCCACTTCAAGTAGATCAACTGGGACCAACCGAATGTTAGTATCAGACAGCAGCCTTTACTAATATAACCTATTTACTAATACATCTATTCAAACTAGCGCTATCAGTTTCAGGCGAAGCAGTCCAAGCGGAGTTCGAGGCCTGGCTCCGAGGTCAGCTGACAGATGCTGATTATCCAGGAGACCTTCATCGCTTCATATATCAGATTTGCCGACTATTCAAAGAAGTTAAGAAGGATTGCGGTTCACCACCACGCCCTGGCTCTACTACGTGGAACATTCCAGCTCCAAATCTGCGACCTAACCGTGAGAAAGGCTTTGAGAAAGACCACATAAAGATTGAACGGTATGACAAATTGATAGTCCCTCGAATTGACATGTACTCAGCGTAGCTATAGGAGATCTCTTGAAAAGTGCTTCGACCCTGTAATTGATATACTGGATGATGCCATCACTCAAGTGCTGCAGAAAGTGGGAGGAATCAAGGTATACAATCTACCATATTTAAGTGTCTTACAATATGGCTAACAACCTTTTAGACAATCGTTTTCTTAGGACAATTTGGCTCGAGCTCTGCATATCTCCGTACACGAATGGCGCAAAGCAAAATCAATGATTCCGTAAAAATACGATACAGCGAATCTGGAAAGTTAAATGTCGTGAGAGGTGCAATCTCTGAACGGATAGATCTGAGCAATACCTTTGTGCGTAAATTCAAGACACTCAAGAGCTATGGTTCTCTCGTTACTCTTTCATATCACCCTAAATCAGAGGCAGCAGCCATATGGCCTAATGCTCATCTACTCGGTGCTGTTGACTACGAAAAGGATGATGATGGCATTAGACTAACAGTTATAGAGTGGGCAATTCCCAAAGTAGGTCTGGTTTCTATATGAGAACTTCTTTAAAGATTATTAACTTCTTATAAATAGGGAACAGTCTTGGACAATGGACACAATTGGGATGTGGGTTTAGATGGACGGAGGCATCACACTTGGCCATACCAAGAGAAAAAGATTCAATTCGAAGACATTTTTGTTATATCAGATGAAGAACCTCCACCTCCACAATTGGATGGAAAGTCATATACCCTATGGACCAAAGCACACAAGGAGAACAATCTGTACAGCGGTTCACAAAAAGGTATGTGTCTATCTTGAAAATATTATCCTGATGCTAAAAAAGGCATAGTCGGTGTCGAGCAGATAGAATTCTCCTGGAACCTAAGCATGTCTCAGAGGATTGATACTACTGGCACTCTTCTAGGACCGTATGGCAAAGAAGATTTAGAAGTATTCTGGTTCCCGGAAACCTACAGGAAAGGAAAGAGGCGCAAGAAGCTCATGAGACTTGACTATGACCTTGTGTGGGATATAACTGAGATGCAGGTTAAACTTCACATACGAGCTGTGCCTCTAAATTCATCGGGTCCTCTAATAACCCAACTTGCTAAAGAGCGTCACTTTGGTGCTAGTGAGAAACTATATACTGGAGAATCACGATCGAAGGGACTGAAACAAGATATCGAGATTTCTAATTCGGCAACATCAGTGCTCCATCCAGAACCCTCACTATTTCAGGAAGTAGAGGGCAGACCAGAGGCATCAAATAATTTTGATGGCCCCTCTAATAACCAGCCGGTAAGTGATCAAGTGACTCAACCACGCCATCAGGAAGATCAACAAGGTCCTGTAAAGCACACATTCACAACTCCCTCTACTGCTACTGGTAAACCTCAGGAGATAGATAGCGCTGGTCAAGTAAGTCATCTGCAATCATTGAATCACGATATTCAATTTAGCTTACCAGCATCTCAGGAATTAATTGCACTTTTCCCCAGGTCAATGCAAGCTTCTGCTTCCCATAATTCCAAAATGGATGGCCGACGTCGAGCAGGTGCGTACAAAGACCTCCACTCTACTCGTAAGCTAATTAACACTGGTAGGTTGCTATACCTGCAAGTTGCGCAGGAAGAAATGCGATTGTATTTACACATTCCAAGAAACGAGCATCACTGTCTCTTGTGGAACATGCCTGCAACTTGGAATCGACTGCTACATGACGCAACCCGAAGAGTGGGACGATGCACAACGGAAAGCAAAGCAGTTAGAGTGGAGAAGCCTCTCCCAATCAAAGAAAAGAAGGTTTAGCGATATAATTAATTTATCTGATAACGTCCCCAGGGATCCTCCAACTACCATCAATCCCGCTCAACTATCTTTAATTCAGGATGTAGCTCAGGTGTATACCCATCAAGGCATTGCGCCAATTGCTCCAATGGGACAACCTTAGTGACTACTATGAAGCATATAGCCAAACTCTATATAGTGCAAGGATACTTCGAGGTAGCGACAGAGATTGTGCGGTACCCGAGATGTTGAAAGGTTAGAAGCACGTGACCATGGAATATTCTCCTAAGTGGAACGCTATGGAGAACCTGGGCTCACAATGGAAACGCGAGGCATGTATATAATATATTAGCAATTTAAAATCCATCTATCTTGCGAAATTTAAATGCTTGACATCTTCTCACTTCAAGATTTAAGTCCCGTGGGCCTCGAAACAACAATGATTTTGTCGTCAGCCCGTTGGGTACCTATCCTATCCACTAGGACAGAAAGCTTATATCCGACTGCTTAGATGCTCATTACTTTCCTTGGTTCAGGAGGTAGGAGCTTAATTAGGGAGGGAACCAACCAAACAAAGCTACTGGAAAGTGAACATAACAGAGCTGCCTTGAGACCAGCGCTTATTTCTGCTCTGCGAAATCCTCCATATAAATCCCTAAATTATATCATAACGGCGTCAGTAATATATTTGTCCTGCTATATTCAATCTTCATTAATTTACTCTGAGTATATGTCTCTTTTATACCACCACTACCCTCAACTTGCGGACTTAAAGTTAGGTCCCATATGTCACTCTACCTAATTCTCAAAATGTCTTTGTTTCCGTACCGACTGTCTTTGTTAGAATGGGGTAGCGATATATGCCACACCACCTCAAACGTTACTAGAAGTACTAAATTACATAAAGCCTTGTTATAGCTATGAGTGCTTCGTGTTGAGCAATCCACACAGTTCATATGCCGGTATGTAATCAGGACTGGTGGGTGCCAAGTTGCCCCCACACGACGCCTTACTATATCTTGTCACATATCAGAACTTTTATTTAGCTCACAGAATTGTACTGCTCATGTTTTACCACTGATTTTTGAACTAACAAACTTCATTTTCTATATTCAGGCCTCATAGATACTTATATAATTACGCTTGGTGAGGAGATTCAATCTACTTTTTTACACGGGTCAGGAAAGATACAAAGGCCAATCCACAAGTTTATGACCAAAAGCGTTTATGCGCTTCCTACGTATCTAAAAACTGACATAACATTAAACCTCAACAAGTTTTACTCGTTTCCTTGATACTCCGGCCACCAAGCGGATGTATCCGCTCAACGGCACTCAATGTAATACAAAGTGCTTGTAGTCTACCACAACCCCTCATCGAGTGCTCTTGTCATTACTTCGCACCTTTTCAATGTCTCTAATCTTCTACCACCATATCATATTCAATTAAATCATTTAAGGAGTGCTCTGTGCAACACCTTAGAAGCTCAAGACCGTTCATTGTTAATCTGAGCAATCTGCTGCCTGCGGAATTATGACCTCGCTTTCGAATCGGTGATAAGCATCGCCATATTACGCCGTATTACACCATAGAGGCGTAGCTGATCTTGCGACAAGTGACCTTACAGCTCATCGTGTTTCAGTAATAATTCCCTGTTACGACAAAAGCACTGTCTCATTCAAATCTACAATCCGGTCCTCTGCTGTGTGCATCTTTGTTCTTTAACCTATATTTTATGGGATCCAGGCGAGCCTTTCATATTCAACACATACTCACACCGCTAACCGAAGAATCATGGCGGTTGTCCTTGATATGTTCCCAGACGAGATTTTGCATGAACTCCTCCTTAAATTTGCCCAATTACCCTAGAGCATCGTGTTTTTTCTCGAAAACTGCGTCACCTCCCGCCTACGAAATCCTTGGGAGGAGGCAGCTGTCCAAAGAAGTTCCACAGGTCGTCAAATAATGTCTATCTACTACCTACACAGCGCGATCACCAAGCAACAATGCACGACGCTCCCCACTGGTCAAAGCGCCTATTGTGTTGACTGGCTAATCCTCAATACTACTTGCCGCCGCATCCGCCGCTTAAGTAAGGCGATCTTCTTCCAGACAAGGTGGTTTGCCATGACTTCGACATTGCCCTTGAAATAGCAGGAACGTAGCTTCAACCCGACTCTTTCCAAAACGGATCAAGAACTTGCACTCACCTGCATCGAGGATATCGCGTTTGTTGACCAAGAAACCAACTCACCCTCGGCGATTTTCTCCTTGCCTCGGCGCTTGACAGTATTTCCGAATTCGCGCAGTTGCCTGCTAGTCTATGGTTGTCGCCTAGGCGATGGATACAACCCAGTCAGAGCAGCAGTTCCACTCCTCCTAAAAAAAATAGGCGGACGGCATGGGCTGGAAATACCTTCTGAGTTACGCGAACTCCTACGCGATATAGGCGTTCCTAAACACATACATGTTGAACTTGCATTCCCTCCGGCTATTGACAATGAGTGGCACAAAAATGAGATACAACGTTCTTCGTATCCGATGCTGCGCCATAAAGCTCGATCATTACAGACATAGGCAGAGGCACACTAGATAGAGCATGATCTTGCGTCTAATATCTGTACGTTTTCATTGTTCCACTTTGTGCGTTCTATAATTCCCTTACTTTTAAACTGTTTATGAACAAGTCAACAACGTTAAAACATTGAAATAATCTACTCATATAAACTTAGGATCCTAACCTTAACCTCAACCTCCTCAACAAAAAGCATACCTGTAACCTCATATGGTGTCCTGAGCGACTATAGAAGCGTGGCTTAGCAACTACCCGCGAACCTCAGAACTTTATTCAGGTCGAGATCGATAGGAACATCATCTTGAGAACAATTCAGCATCTGCGTATCAGCTGGGCAGGTGTTGCCCCTGCTTCTATTTTGTAAATATACATCTCGCTTGGCAGTTGTGCCTGCACCAATTTGCTCAAGGCTAATAAAAATGTTAGCGTGCTAATTAATATACATGGCAACTACATTATGCTGAAGATTTAGACTCGGAAATTGGCCGGTTACCGTGGCCCAGTCATTGATCAATGTAGCGCATTTACTGATGATATTTTCATCGTTCGTATTCAGCTGTACAGCCCATCCGACCAAATGTGGCTGGCCACCTTTGGAGTTTATAACCCCTTAATAGTTGCAGAATTCGTAATGAAATATATGAACACTATTCATTCGCACTAAAAATGTATGAAGCAGGAAATGAAAATGCTTCCTAATTCCTAAATGTACTTACTGATCGCTTGAATTAAATTTTGCGCATTAATGTATCTGTATTCAAGCATGACCTTTTTGCATGACTATCACCAGTTAGTCAGTTTCTATATATACTCAAAGCAGTTGTTCTGTCCGGTTTACGAACTTTGCCAGGCTCGCCTTCACCTGTTTCGGCAAAGACATCGATGATTGTCTATGGGATTTTGGTTCCCATGTTCATCATAAATAAGAAGCGTCCCTGCGGTGACCAGAACAGTCCAGTACGAGATGTGACTCTCTTGTTAAGATCTTGGTCTACAATACTGCGAGTCGAAGCTCAAGGTACGTCTGGAAAGGGAACCGAACGAATTGAGCTTCGAAGAGAGAGTGATGCGCTCGTACCGCCAGTTAGAGCGGCATTCGTAGCGGCGATGAGCGCGACCCCAAGGAGGAGAAGAAAGTTCTTGAATATCTGCGTGATTTGTAAAGGGTTCTGTAATTGTTGTGAAGTGATCTGCAGGTTCTGGAGGAGAGCTGTTGCGGCCTTAGGCACACATCCCCATTAGCTAGTATACCTAGATCTCTCCCGTAGGGAGAGCTTCTTCCTTAGACTTATCAAACCAAGAACCTTTAACACACGTTTTCACTAAGGAACCTCTCCTTTCGTCGTATTGTGAGTACCGGTCCTTGACAAGAGCGTATAGCTGATGAATCAAGAGACTTGTTCGGTGTTAGTGCTATTGCGTGGATACTTTGGTAGGGTCGTGACTCCTGAATTTGTGGTTCCTATAGGTCTTTATATACTTTTATTGTATACAGATCTTCATTAACACATCTCAGGACATGCAAAATAGCACCTTGACCCGGTTTTAAGCATTCCTTCCTGTATTCGTCCTGCAACGAAACTTATACATAATTTAGGGTGCTTAAAGAGAGAGGATGATTAAGGAGGATTGCAAAATTACAATGATGGACAAGACATAGCCACTAAATCCGTTTAAAAAGGCGATGGGAGTCTACAGCGTATGCTACGAAGACTCAACCATCTTAACTTGTCGTCCCTGTTCAGATCCTCTGGAAGCTCCACAGGTTAGTGGAGTTTCCAAATACCTAGGAATAGCTCGCACATGAGACAAAGAATAACACAAGTTTATTGTGAGTATGATTATGCACTCCTTATGAGGCTATACTAGGAGGTATGAATCTCCTCAGCTGGGCGATGAGAATGTTGCTAGGGTGTGACCCTGGATATGTTAAAGTTGTGTAACGTTAACAGCGAGAACAGCTTGAATTTAAGGACTATGAGGGTGGTTACTACAAGATAGACAGCATTGGGGTATTTTGAAGTGAGATATATGAAGCTTAAAGCAAACAAGGGTAAGTCTGGAACTATCGGCGAGTTCTGTCATACACACGCTGCAATCTTTCGCTATCATATGACTGAATCTGGTTCTCTGCAAAAATGTACTTAGCAAGTGGATTTGGGCGCTCATGGTGTTATGGGGTTGCTTATATTGAGAGATTATTTATGTTGATTTTGTTTACCACCGGTGCTTAGTATTGCGGTAGTGATGTCCATTTCCGTGTCTGCAGGCCACTACATATGTTGTGGGTGGCCTTGTGCATCAGGCAACAACTCCGCAACTACTGTACATGGATATCTTCGCATCATGAAGATCCTTCTTCTCCAGACTAGATTACAAACAAGACCTTTTTCTACACTTTGATACGCCATCCTCTTACTGTGACTGTAGGACGTTAACAGCATAGAAGCCCCAAGAAATCCTCCAGGTTCACTTCTCTATGCGAAAAAGATACGAGATGTGCATTTCGTCGGGACATCGCATGTACCGGTCAGAGAAACCTGACGAGAAATATCGTAGTTTCAGCTCTAGGGCTGAGATTAAACAATAATGGTACATGTATTCGTTAATCATCTTAGTGGTGCCAAGGAGAATAATTCATAATTATGTACCTTATTCCTAATATTTTGAAGCTAAAAGCTGAAGCTTTCCACTTTCTAACTAATAAATTGAGATTGTGGCGCACATCAGAGACGCAAAATAGTAGGAACGAATCGTCCAGGGCTTTTGGCTTTCGTGACATGGTTCATCGTGAAATGAGTCGATTGCTGACAGCACATGAGGCCATTGTGATATTTCCACGTCGGCGACCACTTCAGAACGGGAGTACTGCGCTCTGTCTATGCAGGTGATTGAGTTTGAGGTCGGTGAGCATCCAACGAAGATGAGCTGGAGAACCAGCCAAATGAGTATATAAGAAGAAAGATGTCCTAAATTTTTTCATCATTCAGCATTCAAAAGATAACCACTCCAGTTAAAGAAACTAAGCAAGTTCACCTTTTGAATTTTAAACTAAGCACTACAATTCCATCAACATGTCTCGCAATACCATCAAAAGGGAAGACGTTGCGGAAGTAGTCTCACAGATCACCCAAGGTGTCAACGCAATCGTCGATGCGATGAACGTATCCTATACCAAAAAGCGCGAGGCATGGATGAAGAAGATCATTCCATCCATCATGAACGTAAACCCAGGGTAAACGTTGTATTCTGCCATGTGCCCTTTACATTGACTGGCAGAGGTCTCAAATACCACCTCAAAGACGAGATTAGTGGCTAGATCGGCCTCAAGCATTGGACCTACCATATCCTGATCTCAAAGAGGGAACATTCGTGAGAAAGGGTGATGGTGGATGGATTAATTGGGGATAGTTTGGGTATCATGTAGAGAGGAATAGCTCTACCCTAAGTTTTACGGCGGCAGGTATGTAGCTAGTGAGAAGTGAACTCAAGATTGTGAAGCTAACATCAATCATTCAGAAAATAGAAGTCTGGAAGATGGAGAAGATGATGGAGTCGATCCTAATGGGGATTTTTCTTGGCATAATGAGGGTATTTAGAGTGATTCTGATGCTTTACAGAGGGGAGAGAGATTGAAGGGGACGGTCCTGGTGCAGATGACGATGAGCCCGAGCTTTCTGAAGATCGTTCGCTTGAAGAGGATGAATTTCAAATCGAGGATGAATATGACGGAAAACCATTGACATTTTGCGCATGAATCAAGAGTATTTCTTACAAGCTCTATCTACTACCATCCACTCTAACAACATGTTGTTTATGTCAGACAAGAGACCACCTACATATCCAACTAAATTGACACCGCTAAATATCAAAACAATCTATTACTTTTTTACAACGCCTCTCAAAGTTTTTGTGACATCGAAAAGTATCGTAACCACTGATATTTTTCATGAAAATCCCCTTCCTGAATTATCAGATGGGACACGTTGATGATAGCCCACCATTCTCTCCATTTTCCAACCCTTCTTTGCCGCCTTTCCACCTTTAACCAACGCCACCACCTCGCTTGGGTGGATAACATTGAAAAGTACCAATACAAGTAGCATTAGTACTGCGTCGAAGATATATAGATACACTTCGTGCGATAGCAAGTACCCTGAGAATCCTTGTAAGTACTCCACAACGCGGAAGATTGACCGAATCATAATTAGTATGCTCCCTGCATACAGAGCGATGAGGTGTTTGTGCCAGGGTACCGAACTCAGAACACGAGCAGTGGGAACTTTGTGCATGATAACATCGAAGTGAACAGCGACCGCTATAAAACAGCCAAAGAAAAAAAGTTGAACAAACAAGCCCGCAATTATAAGATTCGTGCCCATTTTTAGAGCAGACGCAGTGCCCGAAGCTTGGATGCCACCACCTACGATCGATTGTTAGTGATTATCGGCAGAGACGTTCGGGACCCAAAAACATACCACCCATCTGAAGGAGAAACGACACTACATCCCCACAAACGAAAAGTTTCGTGAGCCACTTCTTTTTAATCAAAACATGCGATTCGCCATCCGCTAGAGCAATGATTCGGCTCAACTCCATGTAGATGCTAGCCGCAAAGAGAGCAGGTGTAACAAGTAGAAGTAGAGTTTGTATGAGGTATGGGCCTAATGTCCAGTTCGGGGTCTCTTGACTTGATATAGCACGGCCAATGTAGCCAATCCATTCAACTAATAACATTGGTCAGTCTCAGACATTCCTGTAGGGAAAGACTGTAGGCAACATACAGCAACCTCCAACTACTAGCGGGATCATAAACCAAGCCCTTGTGTGAACAAGTTGATAAAAGTGAAGCGATGTCGTGAGGAGGTATAGAACAGTAAATATAATTGCTCCTACCAATGATGGCCCATAATGATAAAGTTTGAATTCCGATATATCTGACATCGTCACTGGGTTGCGATGTTCCAATTTCGATTGTAGACCTTGAGTGACGATTGTAAGACGGATTGTACGAAGGCGGAAGAGACTGGACGGCTGCTAGAGAGCTATGTTCTGAGTTTGCGATCACCATTACATTGTGGCTGCTGTGTTATATATGAGAGGAGATTCACCAAGCGGATCCATCCCTAGGTCGATGCTAAAGATAAAGAAGCCGCACGTACTCTATACCCATTTGGGAAGATGAAGCCTGTATCGTATCGCATTGTTCAAGTAAATATCAAGGGCACAGCCCACTCACATTTGTTAAAATTAATTAAACAACAATAGGAATGGGTATAGTTCTGTGCTAGGCTTAGCTTTACCATTGCCCAGGCGGGAACTGCGTACAGCATCGTACACTATTCCCGATACAACCAGCACGCCCCACACATCTCACTTCCATGAATCGTACACTATTCCCTATCCGAATCTAGTGCCATCATGCACGTATTGAAGAGCAGTGAAGCACTAACGCTATCTCTTCACACCAACGGTATCTATTTTCAAATTGAGAAATGTCTCCTTCTCGTTCAGGTATTCGACAACCTCATCACTACTATAGAACGTCTACTGGACGGACGCTGGTACGGCAAACTCTAAATTCGGTCTTGCGCGCATAGGTGCCACACTGCAAGCACTACATAATAGTAGGAGATGCCATCGCGAAGCAAGCATTCTAAGTCTCGTCACGGCTGTACACAGTGCAAAGCGGCTCATGTCAAGGTGTGAAACCAATACTCGATTAACCCCAAATTATTGGCTGATTTGACACAGTGTGATCTGGCCCACCCGGCATGTGGCAAATGTGTAAAATCTAGAAAGAGTTGCCATTTCCCAAGCCTGCTCAACGCAGGTTGTTCAAATAAGCTTTCTACCTCACGCGATCAGAGCCTTCCAATAAATTCACCACTATTACTATTAACAAAACCCCAAGGTTGGACAGGGACTTCAGGGAGTCCTACCTTGCCTGAATTTGGAAATGTGTCCTGGGATGAGTTGGAACTCATGCATCATTTCTCAGCTATTACCTATATGACACTTGGGAGCCGAAGTGACCTTCGTCAAATGTGGCAGATTAACATCCCAAAGATGGCGATACATCGAAGCTTTCTGATCCACAGCCTTTTCAGCGTTGCTGCGTTACATATGGCGTCTTCCAGTCCCAATAATCAAACCTCATACACAGACCGAGCGATCCGCCATCACAACATTGCGCTTCGTACCTACAGCATCGAACTGAAGAACATTACGCGAGACAATAGTGCATCGTTAATTAGCTGCGCAGCCTTGATTGTTCTTTTCGCCTTCGGCCTCGCAATATCGAGACCATTCGAGGAGCCTATGAAACCCATCGACGAGCTCTTGGGTATCTTCACGCTTCTACGGGGACTACGGCTTGTGGTAGAACAATCGTGGCCGTGGATCCAGGAAAGCGATATTGGACCCTTGTTCGTAGGTAGAGATGTAGACAAGACAATTGTACTTTCAGACGAAGTAGCAAACGCTTTCAAACAGCTCGAGGATCGTATGCAATTGACGATCTCGGAGACAGATCGTAATACGTACGAGCCTGCGATTCAAATACTCAAGGACTGTTTCAAAGTGGCTTCTTCGGATGATCGGAATAACGGGATGGTACTCTCTTGGTCCATCTCACTCAGCCCGGAATATATTGAATTACTAGACTCCCGCCAGCCCGTCGCATTGGTGATTTTGTCTTACTATGCCGTCAGTCTCAATGAGATCAGAGATTCGTGGTGGGTTATGGGATGGGGAAATAAGCTGATTCAAGAAGTGTACCAAGTAGTGGACGACGAGTGGAAAAGTCTACTGGTGTGGCCCATGAAGAAGATTGGCGAGAGAACGTGAGATTTCTGTTCTCACTCCAATCTTCAGCGCCGTATAGACATATTTCAGAACTTCAAACACCCAAGGCAATAGCAGAGGGTAGATCAACAGCCTAAGTTTGACACCGCAATTCCAGCGCCTTATAGTTATAGCCTAGCTTCACTCAATCAGGCCACTGGTCTAGTACTTCTTTCTTCCCCGAAACCAGCCTGCCAAAATTCATCCTCATACTCCACCTCACATATAAAGTTCCAACCATCCTCACCAATCCGCCGCCTGTAGCATAAATGTCACTTTTGGCACCTTCCGGATAATGATGACTAAAGATCGGCGGCTGAACAGCAACACAGACTCCACGACTCTCATTCCTTCCTCCCCCTTCACTGGCAACGCCTCCGCTACTTCCATGGATGGTTTCGTTAGTGTTATCACAGAAATCTCCGAGCATGAAATCAATCTGCTTATCGAAAGCCTTAACGCCGAATTCGTAGAGTAATTTTCGGGCTCCGCGTTGCGACAGAGCATAGGCCAGAGAGCAAGAGGAACCAGATGGGTGGTGGACTAGCCGAGTGTGCGGTGGGTAGAGGGTGCCGTAGGTGTCGGGTGCTGCAAAGGGATGAGGTTTAAGATGAAGGGGTGAAGGGACTGTCGGGTCATCGCGAATGAGGATTCGTGAAGTTGGTGCTATTGTACGGAAATTGGTACCACAGTGACCAAGCCAGAGCATATCCCACTCGTCCCCATAGGGACTCTTTCTGGGACGTGCTGGGATGGGGAGGTCATCGAGGGAGAAGGAGATCTTTTTATAGATCTTGGTGACATCGGATGGGATGAATGATTTGTCTATGGAATTGAGATATGCGGTTCGAGTGGAGAGTAAGGCTCGAGCTGCTTTTGCGAAGGTTTGTAGTTGGGGTTTCAAACGCATGTCCCAATCTACATCGTCTTCGAGTATCAGAGCAGATCCAAGATTCTGTTCTACTATTCTGTTTACAGTCAAATTTGGTATTCATGGGTTGAACATAACTTACTCTCGTATGGCGTTCATATGACCTCGCCAACTACCTCGTCCTCCCGATGAAAGTCCAAGTCGTTCGCCAGGTGGTAAACTTCTCTCTGGTACCGTAGTGCTGTGGACCCCATCTATCCAATTCAGCTTCATTTGACTGAATGCTGCGGCAAGCGTGAGGGCGTCACGCCGGTCAGTTCTTGTAGGTAAGTTCAGCACGAACACCTTTTCAAACTACAAGTTCAGTTAGTACTATGATAAGTAAGTCTTAACGCAGAGAATGATATAAAATTACAAGAACAACATTGAAATCGCTACTACTTAGAACCTGTCTTGCTTTAAGCCTAGTCCAGGCTTGCTTTAAAGTTTTACCAAAGACAATTCGAGTCCGAATTGTGTCTGATGTTGACATAAGTGGTAAGTAAGCTCTGAGGAGTCATCTAGATGAACGAAAAGGCGAATCTTACACCAAGGGTACTGTTAACTATATCACCATGTAGCTTATCTGGCCCCCTGAACAAATCCACCAGTGATCTAGAACCCGAGTAAACATAGCAAAGTAGTCCAATTCCCAAGAAGAAGGACGCTATAAGTTTTGCTGATGTGTGCCATCGCCTACGTTGCCAGTGTAGAGTGGCTTCACAAAGAGGAGATCGATCATGCATCACAACTCGAGTAAGTTTTATAAAGCGAACTGTGTTCTACGCATTCTTTTTGGCAACAACGAGATACGAGGAAATATTGAATTCTCTTAGAAAGAACAAAGAGCGGAGGCATGTCATAAGTTGGATCACGGGACTTAGTATTCCTTGTGTTTGAG
>Ga0247807_10000986_pt1 | contig 17433 bp, 10 predicted proteins | sample UWRJL074202C1_FD_179931 | JGI IMG/M metagenome (GOLD analysis project Ga0247807, IMG submission 179931) | Plant litter microbial communities from Arlington Agricultural Research Station in Wisconsin, United States - UWRJ-L074-202C-1 | ecosystem: Environmental > Terrestrial > Plant litter >...
AGTCATTCTAATTATAGTTATTATCGGAGCTATCGCTTGGGTATTAAGTGGCAATAAGAAGAAAAATGACGCGCAAACGGCTTTGGTAGCTCAGGGAAGTGGTGCTATCAGTGTACGCGTGGCTCCCGTGAAAAAAGCAGCCGTTGATTTGGATTTTAGTGCTAATGGTAATTTTATCCCTAAAAAAGAATTAAACTTCCTGTCAGAAAATGCAGGCCGTATTACTAAAATCTATGTAGAAGAAGGTGACCGTGTACGCAAAGGACAGATTTTAGCGCATATCGATGCTGAAATTATCAATACAGACAAAGAAACTGCACAGGCAGCCTTAGATAATGCGATCAGAGACGAAGCAAGATATTCAAGCTCTTTTAAAACAGGAGGAGTTACACAGCAGCAGCTTGACCAGGCTAAGCTAGCTACAAGAAATGCAAGACTGAGGTTACAAAGTTCCGCAAGAAGAGTTAGTGACGCAAACATTAAATCCCCGATTGATGGTATAGTGAATAAAAAATATATTGAAACCGGTGCTTTTGTAACTGCACAGGGCACACAATTATTTGAACTGGTTGATGTTTCAAGATTAAAACTGAAAGTGAATGTAAACGAAGGTCAGGTTGCAAACCTTAAAGTTGGTGAAACAGTACAGATTAAATCAAATGTATTTCCTTCAGATAATTTCTCAGGTAAAATCACTTTCATAGCTCCTAAAGCTGATGAAACTTTAAATTTCCCTGTCGAAATTGAAGTAGAGAATAACCACAAAAATACAATAAAAGCAGGTATGTATGGAACTGCTATTTTCAAATTTCCTGCTCAGTCAGCTGCGATTACTATTCCACGCGGTTCATTTGTAGGTAGTGTAAGCAGTAACGAAGTTTTTGTGCTTGGCGAAGGAAACATAGCAAAACTACGTAAAGTAGTTGCAGGCAGAATTATCGGTGATCAGGTGGAGATCCTTGATGGATTGAAAGAAGGTGAAACAGTAATCATCAGCGGACAGATCAATTTGGTTGACGGCAGCCCGGTTGCAATTATAAAATAATATCATATAAATCTATATATAGATGAAATTAACCGAAATATCAATAAAAAGACCTTCACTTGTCATCGTGGTATTTAGCGTACTGACATTGCTGGGTTTATTGAGCTACTTCTCTTTAAGTTATGAGTTGCTGCCCAAATTCTCTCAGAATGTAGTCTCAATTTCCACGGTATACCCAGGTGCATCACCAAGTGAGGTAGAAAATACAGTAACCAAGAAAATTGAAGATGCTGTATCCTCCATGGAGAATATTAAGAAACTGAATGCGGTCTCTTATGAAAGTTTATCCGTTGTAACCATCACCCTGAATGATAAAGCTAACGTCGATTTATCATTAAATGAAGCACAGCGTAAAGTAAATTCAATTCTAAAAGATTTACCAACAGACGTAAAACCACCTTCATTAAATAAGTTCTCCCTTGACGACTTACCAGTGATTACGATGTCTGCATCTGCTAAAATGGATGATGCGTCGTTCTATGACCTGATTGACAAACGTATTGCCCCGATTATATCCAGGGTAAATGGTGTTGCACAGGTTAATCTTGTTGGCGGACAGGAACGCGAAATTGAGGTTGGCCTGGATGCAGACAAAATTCAGGGTTACGGTTTATCCGTTTTACAGGTTCAGCAATCAATCTTAACTTCAAATCTTGACTTCCCTACTGGTAGTGTGAAAACACACGATCAGGATATTTTAATCCGTTTATCCGGTAAATACAAAAACGTAGATGAACTGCGTAAATTAGTTGTAGGCACAGGAAAAGATGGGGCCCAGATTCGTTTGCAGGATATTGCCGATGTGAGAGATGCGCAAAAAGAAGTAGAGAAACTGGCACGTATAGATCGTAAAGGAGCTATTGCGATACAAATTATCAAACAATCAGACGCCAATGCCGTAGAGGTGAGCAAAAGCGTGCATAAAGTAATTGAAACCCTGCAGAAAGATTATGCTAAAAATGAGCTCAAAATAGTTATTGCAAATGATAGTTCTATTTTTACTTTAGAATCTGCTGATGCAGTAATCCATGATTTGTTGCTTGCAATTGTTCTGGTAGCTTTTGTGATGCTTTTCTTCTTGCATAGTATTAGAAATGCATTAATTGTTATGGTTTCTATTCCTGCATCACTGATCGCAACTTTTATCGGGATCAGTGTGTTAGGCTATACTTTAAACCTGATGTCCCTACTGGGTTTATCACTGGTAGTAGGTATTTTGGTGGATGACGCGATTGTGGTATTGGAGAATATTTACCGCCATATGGAAATGGGTAAAAACAAAGTACGGGCAGCGTACGATGCAACCAGCGAAATCGGTTTTACCGTAGTATCTATTACCCTGGTAATTGTTGTCGTGTTCTTTCCGATTGCAGTAAGTACAGGTCTGGTATCCAATATCCTGCGCCAGTTCTGTGTCGTGGTCATTATTGCGACTTTACTTTCCTTACTGACCTCTTTCTCTATCGTTCCTCTTTTATCATCCCGTTTCGGTAAGTTAGAAAAGATAGAAGGTAAAAACATATTCGGCCGTTTCATTTTATGGTTTGAAAATCAGTTACGCAAATTCACCATCTGGATTACAAGTATTTTAACATGGTCTTTAGCCAATAAAGGAAAAACAGTCCTGATTGTATTGGTGATGTTCTTCGGCTCATGCGGATTAATTCCAGCAGGTTATATCGGAACTGAATTCTTCCCTAAAAGTGATAAAGGAGAATTTCTTGTACAGATAGAGCTTCCTAAAGATGCATCCATAGAACAAACGAATTTAATGACTCAAAAAGCAGAAGCCTTTTTAGTTAAAAAACCAGAAATCGTGCAATTGATTACCACTGTAGGACAATCAAGTGGTGATTTCGGAGGTACACAAGCTACAGCTTATAAGTCTGAGATCAATGTAAGGCTCGTAGAGCGTAGTAAACGTGAAGACGTATCCAGTATCTATGCGACCAAAGTAAGTCGTGAACTTGCTAAAGTACTGGTTGGCGCTAAAGTAAAAACTGTTCCGATCAGTATTTTAGGTATTGCAGAAAATGCGCCTATTGAACTGGTTGTAATGGGTTCAGATTTAGACAGTGCCATGAAATATGCCGAAGGTGCTAAAGCTGTTCTGGCGAAGATCAAAGGATCAGCAGAGCTTAAGTTATCAGTTGAAAATGGTAGCCCTGAGATTAATGTACAGGTAGACCGTGATAAAATGGCCGCTCTTGGTCTTACTCTACAAACAGTAGGTGCAACCATGCAGACAGCATTTAGCGGAAATACAGATGGTAAATTCCGTAGAGGGGAATATGAATATGATATCAATATCCGTTATCAGACATTTAACCGTAAAAACATTGATGATGTAAGAAACCTGATTTTTGTTAACACAGCAGGTAAACAGATTAAATTATCTCAGTTTGCTGCAATTACCAATGGTTCTGGCCCAAGTCAGCTGGAAAGAAGAGATAAAAGTACTTCTGTTTCAGTCAGGGCACAATCAATCGGACGTCCAACGGGTACTATTGTGGCTGAATTCCAGCAACAATTGTTAGACCTGGAGAAATCGGGTAAACTTAAAAAACCTGTGGGCGTAAGCTATGTATGGGCAGGTGATGCTGAAAACCAGGGAGACGGTTTCGGAACTCTGGGAATAGCGTTACTGGCCTCAATCATTTTGGTTTACCTGATTATGGTAGCCCTTTATGATAGTTTCGTTTATCCTTTTGTAGTCATGTTCTCGATACCTTTATCAGTTATCGGAGCCTTGCTTGCACTTGCATTAACCAATAATGCATTAAACATCTTTACAATTTTAGGTTTGATTATGTTGATCGGACTGGTAGCCAAAAATGCAATTATCCTGGTCGATTTCACCAACCAGATGAAAGCTGAAGGTAAGACAACACATGAAGCACTTGTTTTGGCCAATCATGCCCGTTTACGTCCAATTTTGATGACTACCATTGCGATGGTCATCGGTATGATGCCAATTGCGCTTGCAGGTGGTGCTGGTGCAGAGTGGAAAAATGGTTTGGCCTGGGTAATTATAGGGGGGCTTTTAAGTTCATTATTCCTGACACTGATTGTAGTGCCGGTAATGTACCAGATCTTTGACGGCATCCTTGAACGTCTTGGATTCAATAAAAAAGGAGTTACTATTGAAGAATTAATGGTAGAACCTTATGACCATAAAGAAGTTCATGAATATGATTTAGATCATCAGCATTAAGATGATTTAATATAAATTCAAAAAAGGAACCCATTGTGGTTCCTTTTTTGCGTTATAACATTTTATAAATCAAAGCATATGACGATCATCAAACATACAGTGCCCTTTATCCTGCTTTTAACCTGTTTTTTCACCGTTAGCGCACAGCAGCACCCTCCCGTGTTCGAAGGCATGATTACAGACAGTACCAGAATCATGCTCGGAGATCTTGACTTGAACCTGGTCAGGTACAGCTACAATACACCCGGCATCAACTTCCTGGCCATCCACGATAATGAAGATACAGGCGTAAAAGCTGCTTTCGACTACATTGCTATCAATAACGGGAGCATATTAGATTGTCAGTATGGAGGAGCCAGAAATTTTAAATTCATAGAAAACGATATAATTTACCAGACCGATCCTAACAGCATTTATACAGACGAGGGCATTCCGATCGGACTAGAGAAATACGCTGCTTCTAATGAAGCCGTAATCGCTGAGATCAAAAACGTTGGCAAGACAATCATGAAAACTTATAACTATGATAAACACGGTTATATTTTCACCCTGCATAATAACGCAGACGGCGGATTTGGCATTCAGAGTTACCTGCCGGAAAATGAATTGGGAAGCACCGCAGACTCAGTTCACGTCAACTATGAGATGGATGAAGATGATATGATACTGGTCACCGAACTGAAACTCTTCAACCTGCTAAAAAAAGCAGATGTAAATGTGGTTCTGCAATCAGAAGAAGCAGTAGATGACGGCTCACTTTCCATCTATGCTATGCAAAATAAAATTCCCTATATCAATGTAGAAGTACAGCATGGTCATCAGGAAGAAAACCTCAGATTGATACAACTTGGTGTAAAAGCAATGGCGGAAGCATATCCAAAACTGGGCATAAAAAAACCCGCAGCCGGGACTGCGGGTTTCTAATAAATTATAGAACTGATCCTAGATATGAATCGCTCTGTTTGCAGTCGCAGCCATAGCCGCTTCTTTAATCGCTTCAGTATACGTAGGGTGAGCATGACAAATTCTTGCAATATCTTCTGCAGACGCACGGAATTCCATCGCGACAACAGCTTCAGCAATCATATCAGCAGCACGTGGACCGATCATATGAACACCTAATATCTCATCAGTACTTTCATCAGCCAGAACCTTTACAAAACCGTCAGTATCCATACTTGCTTTAGCACGTCCGCTTGCTTTGAAAGGGAAAGATCCAGCTTTATATTTTACCCCTTTTTCTTTCAGCTGCTCTTCAGTATAACCTACTGATGCAACCTCCGGCCAGGTATAAACAACACCAGGAATCAGGTTATAGTTAATATGTGGTTTCTGACCTGCAATCGTTTCCGCTACAAAAACACCTTCATCTTCCGCTTTATGCGCAAGCATAGCACCTGTAATTACATCACCAATTGCATATACACCCTGCACAGCAGTTTCTAAATGCGCATTAACAGGGATTTTATTACCACGTTCTTCAGTTTTGATACCAATATTTTCCAAGCCTAAGCCTTCCGTATAAGCCGTACGGCCAACCGCAACAATACAGTAATTAGCTTCTAAATTCACCTCTTCGCCTTTAGCATTCAGGGCAGAAACAGTAACTTTTTCATCTTTTGCAGTCGCACCAGTTACTTTATGGCCCATAAAGAACTCCATACCCAGTGATTTTTTCAATACACGCTGTAATTCTTTACCTAAACCAGCATCCATTGTAGCAATGATTGAAGGCAGGTATTCCACTACAGAAACCTTAGTTCCAAGGCGTGCGTAAACAGAGCCTAATTCCAGTCCGATTACACCACCACCAATAACGATCATCGTTTTTGGAACTTCTTTGATATTCAAGGCTTCTGTCGAAGTAATAATTCTTTTCTTATCAATTGGTAAAAATGGTAAAGCAGTAGGCTTTGATCCCGATGCAATAACTACATTTTTAGCCGTGATCGTTTCTGCTGTACCGTCAGTTTTAGTAATTCTGATTGTATTTTTATCTACAAAAGATCCTAATCCTTCAAAACTGTCAATTTTATTCTTTTTAAACAAGTAAGTAATACCTGCAGTATTTTGTGCAACCACATCATCTTTACGTGCGATCATCTGCGGCATATTCACGCTCAAATCCTTCAGTTCAATCCCGTGGGTAGTGAAAGTATGTGCAGCATTATGATAATGCTCCGAAGAGTCTAACAATGCTTTAGATGGAATACAGCCCACATTTAAGCAAGTTCCACCAAAAGTTTTATATTTTTCTATAACTGCTGTTTTTAACCCCAATTGTGCACATCTTATTGCGCTAACATAACCACCAGGACCAGAACCAATAATAACGACGTCGTATTGCATAATGATAAAATTTTGTGGTACAAAGTTAATAATCCCCAATAGAAATAAGGCATCAGAAAGGGTGTTTCTTGTTAATCTTTCAATTCATCAACACTACTTCGGTAGTGGACAATACTCCTTTGCGTGTAGTATGATTCAAAAACTTTCCATTTACCTTCGTAATACGGTAGCCTTCAAAGATTTTTAACCGCTTTACCTTTATTCCCTGACTGATATACTGGTCAATAAGCTCAGTATCCGCATAAAGCAGATAAGGTTTTGGAGGCAGTAAAGATTGTGCCCCGTCTGTTAAAAAGTAAAGCGGGGCATTGAGATAAAAATCCAGTGCAAAAGCATAGCCGATACGGCTCCTTACTACAGGCAGGTTCTTTTCATTATGTTCATTAATCCAGAATGCAGCCTCACTGTCCGCCTGATACTTTAGTAACCGCGGATAATAAGCCAGATTAAAATACAGGTTTACAAAAAAAGCGATAGTACAAACCTGAAAGAACACCTTGTAACGGCCATGAACAGAAGTAAAAGTTACCAGGATAAATAAAGCTAAAGCTCCCATTAACAATAATGCTGAAAACACAGTGATGTTATCGGGACGGAAAAAATAATGCAGTACAATAATCAGGAGCATCATAATTCCCCCTACTATAAGCTGCATGACCCTCATGGCTTTCACAGAACCTTCATCTTTAAGATTATACACGTATTGCGCACAAATGATAGTAAAAAAAGGAAATAAGATAGTTACATAAAAGGGAAGCTGAAATTTTGATAAAGAAAAGATCAGTAACGTTAACAAAGATCCCGATATACAATACCATTCTGCCTGCAAAGGCCTGCTGAAATTCTTACGGAAAAACTGAAATACCGCAGTATAAAAAAGCAAACTCCAGGGTAAGAAAGCCCATAAAATGGTATGCAGAAAAAAAGAAGGGTCACCACTTGACTTCTTGATCGGGCCATTATTAAAGAACCTTCCAAATTGACTGTCCCAAAAGAAAAACCTGATTCCCGACACACCCTGACGTCCAAAAATAACTTTATCAGGATGGATATCAAACTGATTATACAGCGTATAAAGTTCAGGGAGCATAAAAATAAAGATCAGTATCAGCGCAAGCAGCCATCTGAAACTGAATACCATTTTCCAGTTTTTAGAGATCAGTAAATGTCCGCCAATCGCCCCCCCGATAGGGATTAAAGCAAAAACCCCTTTAGTCATCACTGCACAGGCAGCAAACACAGAAGCAATCACAACATGCAAAAACCATTGCCTGCCTAAAGATTTGTAAAAGTGATAAACACTTGCAATAATTAATCCTGTCAGAAAAGGTTCCGCCCGAATATCCATTGTACAAATCAGGATATGCTGTGCTGTTAACAAAAATAAAGCCGCCCATAATCCAACCTCTTTAGCATAAAGTTCCTTAGCAAACTTATAGGTATAAAAAGCAGCTAAAAGTATAAATAGTATCCCCGGCAATTTATAGGCCCAGGTATTGATTCCAAATATTTTAAAGAAAACAGCCGTTATCCAAAAAGGAAAATGCGGCTTGTCCAGCCAGTCCTTCCCCTCTACCAGTAAATCACTAAAATTATTATGCTGAGCCATTCCTTTAGCAATGGTGGCATATAAAGCACCATCAGGCCCGATAACTGTAACAAATAAGCCGGTAAAATTTAAGAATACTGCAAACCCGATAAAAAGGTAAAGCCATTTTGTAGTTTGATCTGCCGTTACTTTCTGCATAGCTGTTAATGAGATTGATTTTCTTTGTCAGGAGATTTAAAAACAAAGAAATAGTTTGCACTGAAATTCCAGAAGAAAACAATAAATATAGCTGCTGCCTTACTGATATAAAAATTAACAAACAGCTTATTGTTTAACAAAAAAATGATAGTCGAATTTAAAAGCAAGCCGATTAATGCAACCGTAAAAAAGGCAGTAAACTGTAATCTTGATTTTGATTTATTATCCTTGAATGTCCAGTTACGGTTGATCAGATAATTACAGATCACAGCCACTGTAAACCCTATCCCGTTTGCCAGAAACTTATTAAAATTCAGTTCATCCTTAAAAAACCAGGTCAGCGAAAAATCTATAACCAACCCGCATACACCTGTGATTCCAAATTTAATAAACGCCAGAAGTTTTGGCGTTAATAAAGAAGAAATGAAAGCTATACTGAATTTATTTTGCGGCATGACTGATCATTAGGAGCCCCAAAGGTACAATCATTTTAGAATTGAGGGTCAAAATGAGTAACATTTTAGATTATATACCAGGCTGCCTGATAAAAAAGAGCTCATATCCCTTATATTTAGCCCATCTAAACTTTTTTTATGAAATCTTCTTATAAAATGTTCTGGGTAGCAATCTGCTTTCTCTTAACAAGCTATTCATCAATAGCACAGGTAACGGATTCGGTCTATATCCGTGAGCACTATACTAAAATTGAAAAACAAATTCCTATGCGGGATGGCATTAAGCTCTTTACGGCAATTTATATCCCTAAAAATAAAGATCAAAAATATCCTTTTCTGATTAACCGTACCCCTTATACAAGCTCCCCATATGGTGAGAACAATTATAAAACTGCTTTAGGCCCAGATGGCCTGTTCGTAAAAGAAGGCTTTATTTTTGTTTATCAGGACGTTCGCGGCAGATGGATGAGTGAAGGTGAATTTGTCGATGTACGACCTCATATTGCAAATAAAAAGAGTAAAAAAGACATAGATGAAAGCGCCGACACTTACGACACTATTGACTGGCTGATCAAAAACATTCCCAATAACAATGGTAAAGCCGGTATATACGGCATTTCTTATCCAGGATTTTATTCCACAGCAGCTTTACCAGGTGCTCACCCGGGCCTGAAAGCAGTATCCCCTCAGGCTCCCGTAACAGACTGGTTTCACGGAGATGACTTTCACCATAACGGTGCATTTATGTTAGCCGACGCTTTTAACTTTTACTCCGTATTTGGTGTCCCAAGGCCACATCCCATTACTCCGGACAAAGGGCCTAAAAGCTTTCAGTTCCCTATAAAAGATAACTACCGCTTTTTTCTGAGTATTGGCGCCTTAAAAAATGTCAAACTGAAATATTTTGGTGATTCCATTAAATTCTGGAATGATATGATGGCACATGGCACTTATGACTCCTTCTGGAAAGCGATGGATATCCGTCAGCATCTTACCAACGTAAAACCAGCAGTCCTGGTTGTAGGTGGTTTCTTTGATGCAGAAGATGCCTATGGCGCGCTGCATACCTATAAAGCAATTGAAAAACAAAATCCAAAAGCCAAAAACAACTTAGTAATGGGCCCATGGTTCCATGGAGGCTGGGTAAGAGGAACCGGAAGCAGTTTCGGTGATATACAATTTGGCCAGCCAACAAGTACCTGGTACCAGCAAAATGTAGAATTCCCTTTCTTTATGCAATACCTGAAAGATAAAAAAGATGCTGATTTAGCAGAAGCCACTATTTTCCTTACCGGAAGTAACGAGTGGAAAAAATTCAGCAGCTGGCCGCCAGAAGATACCGAAGAACAAACCCTGTATTTTCAGGCAGATGGGAAACTGAGCTTTAAAGCACCAGAAACAGCAACTGGTTTTGATGAATACGTGAGTGACCCGAATAACCCGGTTCCTTATCAGCAAGGTATACAGGAAAAAAGAACAAGAGAATATATGATCGACGATCAGCGTTTTGCTGCGCGCAGACCAGACGTTAAAGTTTACCAGACAGATGTACTAACTGAAGACATCACCTTAACAGGCCCTCTGCTGGCTAAACTTTCCGTATCCACTACCGGGACCGATGCAGATTATATTGTCAAATTAATCGATGCCTATCCGGAAGATGAAGCTCAGCCTGCTGTTAATCCAAAAGGTATTATCATGGGTGGTTATGAGATGCTCGTTCGTGGCGAAGTGATGCGCGGTAAATTCCGTAACAGCTTTGAAAAACCAGAAGCCTTTATTCCCGGTGAAATCACCAAAGTCAGCTACAGTCTTCCTGATGTAGGCCATACCTTTAAAAAAGGCCATAGAATAATGATTCAGGTACAAAACTCCTGGTTCCCTTTAGTAGACAGAAACCCTCAGAAATTTCTTGACATCTATCATGCAGAAGATCAGGACTTTCAAAAAGCAACCCACCGTATTTACCATGACAAGGCCAATACTTCTTCATTAACTGTGACCGTATTAAAACCATAATTACAGCATTAACCCGACATGATTAAACTAATTATTAAGCCCGCAAAGCAATAATCAGTTTAATCATCAAAGGCTCCATTTAACAAAAACACGCTATAAATAGATGAAAACATTATTTCTCAGTACGCTTATTGTACTAAGCGCCTTAATCAAGGCAGATGCACAACTCCTGAAAGGAAAGCACAATTTTTCAAGGGCAGACACCCTGAGAGGAATGCTTACCCCATTACGTACCTGCTACGACATCAACTACTACCATCTGGACGTAAAAGTTGATATTGATAACAAATCAATCAGCGGAAGTAATGAATTCAATTTTACGGCAACAACAGATTTCAAGCAACTCCAGTTCGATTTGTTCAGCAACCTTAAGATTGAAAAAGTAGTCTATAAAAACCAGGAGTTATCATTCAAAAGAGAATTCAACGCAGTATTTGTCAACTTTCCTTCCACCATTAAAAAAGGCACAAAAGATAAATTCGAAGTCTTTTATTCAGGTAATCCGGTAATCGCAAAAAATCCACCATGGGACGGCGGTTTCATCTTTAGTAAAGATAAAGCCGGAGCACCATGGGTTTCAGTAGCCTGCCAGGGTTTTGGTGCAAGTTCATGGTGGCCAACCAAAGAACATCAAAGTGATGAAGTAGACAGCGTGCTGATCAGCATCAGTGTACCCAAAGATTTACAGGAAGTATCAAATGGACGCTTAAGAAATATAACAGATCAGCCCGGCGGCTATAAACAATACAACTGGTTTGTAAGTAATCCGATCAACAACTATAACATTACTTTTTACATTGGAAAATACGCCCACTGGACTGACCTTTACAAAGGAGAAGACGGAGACCTTACCTTAGATTACTGGTCCTTAAAAGCAGACAGCGCGATCGCAAGAAAACATTGGGATGCAGATGTAAAACCAATGCTTAAAAGCTTTGAACATTGGTTTGGGCCATATCCCTTCTACAAAGACGGTTATAAACTCGTCCAGGCACCACATCTGGGAATGGAGCACCAAAGTGCAGTTGCCTATGGAAACCAATTTAAAATGGGCTACCTCGGTAATGACCTTTCAGGTTCAGGCTGGGGATTAAAATTCGATTTCATTACCGTTCATGAAAGCGGACACGAATGGTTTGGTAACAATATAACCTCAAAAGACATTGCCGACATGTGGATCCATGAGAGTTTCACCAATTATTCAGAATCGCTGATGGTAGAGTCCCTCTATGGAAAAAAGGCATCCACCGATTACGTTACAGGCATCAGACATAAAATTCAGAATGATATACCAATCATCGGCACTTACAATGTAAACAGCGAAGGTTCCGGAGACATGTATTACAAAGGAGCAAACATGCTGCATACCATTCGGCAGCTTATTCAGGACGATGAAAAATTCCGTCAGATCCTGAGAGGTCTGAACAAAACCTTCTATCATCAGACCGTAACTACCGCACAAATTGAAAACTACATCATTAAAAAAAGCGGGCTGAAATTAACGAAAGTATTTGATCAGTATTTAAGAACGACAAAAGTACCTGTACTGAGTTATGAAATCAAAAACAATAAATTAACATACCACTGGACAGATGTTGTTGAAGGATTCAATATGCCAGTTAAAGTCTCATTGAGCCCTGGCATTTTCAGCTTTATATACCCAACAGAAAAAATACAAACCATTGCAGTCAAAGACATCCAAGAAACCACTTTCAAAGCAGATCCTAATTTTTATATTTTACTGAAACCATCAACAAACAGTAAATCCAAATAAAAATTAGTAAATAATTTTACGATTTTTATGCAACTAAACAAACCCATTAGTGTCTTATAAAAAAACCTAACAGAAATGAAAAAATTAAACAGCTTACTCCTACTGGCTTTTCTGGCAATTATTTATAACGCTAATGCCACAGCCCCCATAAAAATCGCTAAATCATACCATCAGGAAGAAAGACCAGTCGGAAGCTTCAAAAATATTATAACAGGAGGCCCGCTGACTGTAAAAATCACTATGGGAAACAAAGAGTCTCTTCGTCTCGAAGGTGATCAGGAAGCCATTGCAAATCTGACTACAGAAGTCAGCGCCGGTATCCTGACGATCAAACCAAAAACCAAATGGAGTGACTGGTCAAGAAAATATAACCGTGCAGAAGTAACAGTATATATTACTGCTAAAAAAATCAACTCTTTAACTATGAGCGGGTCCGGCAACATAGAAGTTGAAAACACAATTAATTCACCAGAGCTGATTGCTATCCTTAGTGGCTCCGGAGGAATTACAGCCACTGCCAATGTAAAAACATTTACAGGCACAATCAGCGGCTCAGGATCTATAAAACTAAGTGGCAAAGCCGACAACTCAAACCTTACCCTAAGCGGCTCAGGCGGCTTTAAAGGCAAGGATTTTACAGTAAACGATTTATCCGCACAAATTAGCGGTTCTGCCGGCATTTATATTACTGCAAACAAAACGATTGAAGCAGTAATCAGCGGCTCCGGCAACATCCGTTACTCAGGCAATGCAACAGTCAAAAAAACAATCATCGGATCAGGCAGCATAAGAAAAGATTAATCAGGAATTTTTGTCCCAAAGAATAATCCGCTAAACAAGTTCTCCACCCTGCAACAAACAACCCCCAGGGGACAGCAAAAAATAAGAGTCACTATGTTCTGGCATAGCATTTCCGTTTGCCCTTCGGGGAAAACGAAATGCTATGCCAGAACATAGTGACTCTTATTTTTTGATAACCAGGAACTAAAACTGATAACCCACAGCCCAAAAATTCTGTACATAATTAATCTTCTGGCTGGCCTTATCCAGATCGTCCCTGCCCGTAGTATGAACATTTTTCAGATTAGTTGTTCCAACTTTCGTCGTATTCTGGAAATACAACCCTTTAGACACATAAAACTTCAAACCAATTTTAGCAGAAAAACCATATCCAGCTACATTCCAGTGATTATTTCTTCCCTGTTCGAACAAGCGAACATCAGATCTGGGCACGATCATACCACCGCCAATACCAGTTTCCAGTGTTAAAGAAGTCTGTCTTGAAGGTGCAACCCAAATATCATCATAACGTTCAATCTCGATATTTGCATAATTAAACCCATCAGTATGCTCATAAGTCAGCATTTTATCATTCACAGTAACCAACTGGCCATTATAAGTTCCCGCCAGTGCACCGGTTGGTACACCAGGGTCAGAAATATTTTCCCCTATAAAACCAGTAACAGCAACCTGCTGGGGGATATCCATTACATACTTCATATGGTCCCAACCAATAGAGATACTATAATTATCCTTAATAAAATACCCGACACGAAGATTATACTGTGGTTCAGAAATTTTTGCCGGATTTAAATAATTCCATTTCAGCGGAGACTGGCGATCATGGGCAACTACATCTTTCAATGTAAAATCATAGTTCGGCCCCGTAAAGTTAATATCACTCTTTCCATACCAGGAATGATTATAGCCCCAATGCACAAAAAAGTCTCCTTTTCTGGAGAAATTTCTCTTTAAATCATTAGAAAATAAACTCTTTCCAATCTTAACTGGATTATCGGTTGTATTTATAGATTCCTGAGCTCTGATCTTTTTACCAAAAACCAGAAACAATAGTAATAAGTAGCTTTTTTTCACCCCGTAAAATTACTCAAATACTAGCGAAAACGAATTTTAGCAGAATATATGACATGAACAAGACCGAATTAAAAAAGGCCTGCTGTAACGAAACAGCAGGCCTTTAATTTATTAAATCTATTTTTATACGCCTAACAATAGACGAGCAGGATCTTCTAATAATTGTTTTACTCTTACTAAGAATCCAACAGACTCTCTGCCATCAATGATTCTGTGATCATAAGATAAAGCAAGATACATCATCGGACGAACAACAACTTCACCTTTTTCAGCAATAGGGCGCTCAATAATATTGTGCATACCTAAAATAGCGGATTGAGGAGCATTGATGATTGGAGTAGACATCATTGAACCAAATACACCACCATTAGTGATGGTGAACGTTCCACCAGTCATTTCTTCCAGAGTCAATTTGCTGTCGCGGGCTTTGGTAGCCAGTTCAATGACAGATTTTTCAATCTGTGCAAGCGTCATGCTTTCTGCATTTCTGATGATTGGAACCACCAGGCCTTTAGGTGCAGACACTGCAATAGAAATATCTACAAAGTCATTGTAAACAACTGATTCACCATCAATACGTGCATTAACAGCAGGGAAATCTTTCATCGCTTCACAAACAGCTTTTGTAAAGAAGCTCATAAACCCTAAACCAACACCATATTTTTCTTTGAACTGATCTTTATATTTTCCACGTAAGTCCATGATCGGTTTCATGTTTACTTCATTAAAAGTAGTTAACATGGCCGTTTCATTTTTCACTGCAACCAAACGTTTTGCAACAGTTTTGCGCAATGGAGACATTTTCTCTTTACGTTCATTTCTGGATCCTGCAACCGGTGCAGCTACTGCTGCTTTTTCAGGAGCTTTAGCCGCTGGTGCAGCTGGTTTCTCAGCTTTAAGTGCATCTTCTTTAGTAATTCTGCCATCAACGCCAGAGCCTTTAACAGCACCTGCATCAACACCTTTTTCTGCAAGAATTTTACCTGCCGCCGGCGAAGGAGTACCAGTTGCATAGCTCTCGCCCGTTTTTTCTGCTACCGGGGCAGCAGCCTGTGCATTATTAACAACTGCTTTCTCTTCTGCAGCAGGCGCTGCAGCTTTCGCCGGAGCAGCCCCACTAGTTTCGATAGAACAAACTACAGCACCTATAGCCAGCGTATCGCCTTCGGCCGCCACTATTTTCAAAGTTCCGGCTTGCTCAGCAGTTAATTCAAAAGTTGCTTTATCAGACTCTAATTCGGCGATTACTTCATCCATTTCTACGGCATCACCATCATTCTTCACCCAACGGGATAAAACAACTTCGGTAATTGATTCGCCTACTGGCGGAACTTTTATTTCTAGACTCATAATTGATGTATTATATTTTTCTAATCTACGTTATATGCTTTAGTCACTGATTTCTTAGCAATCTTATGATCTGCCTCAGTTACAGGAGCTGCAAAAGATTTTGCCAGAATACCTGCCTGCTGATCTGCATGCTGTTTAGCAAATCCGGTTGCAGTACTACTGCTTTCTTTTCTTGATATGACTTCAATATCGCTGAATACTGTCTTTCTTGTCTTACGCAGCAAATAAGGCCATGCGCCCATATTTTCAGGCTCTTCCTGAACCCAGATAGCTTCTTTCGCATTTTTATAACCTTTATAAACTGCTTCCATCTGTGCTAAAGGTGTAGGATATAACTGCTCAACACGAACAATCGCAACATTTTTGATCTGATCTTTCTGTTGTTTCTCTAATAACTCATAATAGATCTTACCGCTACAGAATAATACTCTGTTCACCTCATCAGGCTTCACATTGGCATCATTGATGACCTCCTGGAATTTACCATCAGTAAACTCTTCCAGTTTAGAAACACATGCAGGATGACGCAATAAGCTTTTAGGAGTAAAAACGATCAGTGGTTTTCTGAAATCACGTTTAAACTGACGACGGATTGCATGGAAAAAGTTAGCCGGAGTAGTACAGTTAGTAACCTGCATGTTATAATCAGCACATAGTTCCATAAAACGCTCAATCCTTGCAGAAGAGTGCTCAGGCCCTTGTCCTTCATAACCATGCGGCAATAACATCACTAATCCATTTTCACGCTGCCATTTAGTTTCTGCACTTGCAATATACTGATCCACTACAATTTGTGCTCCATTGAAGAAATCACCAAATTGTGCTTCCCATATGGTTAAAGCATTCGGGTTAGCCATTGCATAGCCATATTCAAATCCTAAAACACCATATTCTGATAAATGTGAATTGTAAATATCAAATGGAGCCTGTTGATCAGAAAGGTTACTCAGCGGGATATATTCTTCTTCAGAGTCCTCTAAAGTTAAAACAGCATGACGGTGTGAGAACGTACCGCGTTCCACATCCTGTCCGCTTAAACGAACTCTTTTTCCTTCTGTAAGCAAAGTAGCATAAGCAAGCTGTTCACCCATTGCCCAGTCAAAAACATGAGATGAAGTAGCCATTTTATTGCGTTCAGCGAATAGTTTTTCAATTTTCTTGAAGAACTTCTTATCCGAAGGCAAAGTGCTGATTCTTTTGGCAATTTCTAATAAAGTAGTCTTTTTAACAGACGTATCCGGAGAAGTAACGAAATCTTCCGCACTGGCAATTCTCATATCTGACCATGCACCAGCAAATTTCACTCCTTTATAAGTAGAAGTGATCTCTTTGGCTTCGTTCAGTCTTTCCTGTAAAATACCACGGAATTCAGCTTCCATTTCTTTTGCCAGGCTTGCTTCCAGTTTACCTTCACCAATCAGTTGTTTGATATAAATATCTCTTGGATTAGCATGCTGCTCAATACTTTTGTACAATAAAGGCTGAGTGAACTTAGGTTCATCCGCCTCATTGTGTCCAAACCTGCGGTAACACAGAATATCGATGAACACATCATTTTTATATTTCTGACGGTACTCCATAGCCAGGTTAATCGCATAAACCAGC
>Ga0247807_10000989_pt1 | contig 17388 bp, 12 predicted proteins | sample UWRJL074202C1_FD_179931 | JGI IMG/M metagenome (GOLD analysis project Ga0247807, IMG submission 179931) | Plant litter microbial communities from Arlington Agricultural Research Station in Wisconsin, United States - UWRJ-L074-202C-1 | ecosystem: Environmental > Terrestrial > Plant litter >...
TATAAGCAGGCATTACTATCAGACTGGGTAGATCCTATAGCATCTGGAAAATCAAGCTTATGAGTTATTGAGGAAGCAATACAACCTTCAATTATCAGCATCTTCTTCACGTCCAGAAGAAGCCTTGTGTGCCATATTGGTTGTCGGCGTAACTCCCACGAAGCAGTATATTCCAACTGTAGTTAGCAATGAAACGGACTTCTGCATTGACGCGTAACACAGTTCCAACGGCTCTTCCCAGGTGGTTTAATGGTTTATTTGCGTATAAGGAAACGATTAGTATTAGGGGAACCCAGGTCTCTCGGACTGGAAAAATGTCAGGGTGTTTGGAATCTGAGGCCGCCTGACGCCAGTAATTGCAGGAAGGCGCAAAACGTGAAGTAGTGTTATGATCATTACTACCATTTGGCACTGATCAATCTGTCTCTCATCTCTGCGAATAAGGAGAATATGACACCTCAGATGGTAGATTCCATGGGTCGAGGTAAAGTCCGGGTAGCCATCTCCCCTTAATTACAACACTATCATCGCTATCACCCCAATATGACGTCGTACACAAGTATCGCCAGTGTCTATGTTGTGGATTTTATTCGAGGAGTGAAGCTTCAGCGGAGAGGACATTTGGCAACTACTAGCTGAGCGGTCGTCGCCTTGTGATAAAAGCTTATCAGAGAGCCACGTTTCGATACAAGACGCGTGTGCTGTGGCGTGATGCTATGTATCATACTGTATCGACCCAGAGCAAGACACCGAGATAGCTGTAGGTTGTCGAGAGCATGCATTTTAGCATACCGGACGGTCGGGCGGCTTCTTCAGCTGAAACTCAAGGTATGGTAGCGATACAAAGCCTCTGGGATCATCATAATTTGTGATTAATGTGTGAAGAAGATCATTTGATGGGAGTCAGGTGTTCCTGATGATATCCTGATACCTATTGTCGTGAAGATGTGTAGGGCGGTCTAGGACTGTTCAGAAAAACCAAAGTTAGGCGCTAAGGCTAACATATTACATAAGCAGACTTCTTGATTCATTAACCACCTTACTAAAGCTCACAATATATAACGTTTTTCAACACGTATTCTCTCGTTTCAAAGACTATCTCAAAGTGTCAGGGTCTATATTCAGCATGAGAAAGTCACATAGTATATTTCGGCGAATAGTCGCCAAAAACTCAAATACATCTACACTAAATTGTTGACTAACCTGCCCCCAGCTCTAAACGCCCCAACGCCAAACTCCTCATCTCAGCATTACACCACGCGCATAGCGTCGACTAGGTCATGCTCCACTCCTATATACCTGGCTACCTTGATTGCGGATTGCAATAGTATCTCGTCTCTGAAGGACAACAAGTGCTCTGTTTAGTGCTTGCTCCGAATAACCTTTCCCTTCGCAAATTTCTCTCTTGAGAGTTGCTAAGCTCGTACTCCAACCTATTGGCAGTCTCTTTTTCAACTCATCCTCTAACTTGTTGACTTCTTCATTCAGTTCCTTGCTGCCCTGTGAGCTTCCCATGTTCACAGCATCCATAGTACTAGCTAAAAATAGTCGGATAGCTTCGTCTACGTGTGCTTCTGTAGCGATTGGAGAGAGGGCTAGTTTGGCGAGCGACTCCGTAATACGTATTATAGCTTCTAGCTGACGTACAGTGATGGGAATGGAAGATCGAGCATTTGCCTCTACCTCAGCAGCGTGAACCTGTTTTCTGATGGACACGAAATGGGACGAAAGCTTCTCTGCTGCTTCGGGTGATAGTCGGGGAGCACAGCGTCTAGGAATTTTGTTAGTGGAGATATACAGAATTTCCAAGAAGACTTACGATCTGCAGTAGCTGACATATCTCTTCATCTTATCGACAGAGATCTCAGCCTCTGCCTGGTCCTCGTTTCCTCGCCCTCCCATTTGCAAGTTCATAACATGTTTAGCAATCTTCTCATCCCGCCCTCTCTCGTGATCATCCTTAACGATGAAAATCATGTCGAAACGGGACAAAATTGTAGTCTGAAAATCGATATTTTCGCCAGGTGTCTTCAGGTCATCATAACGCCCAAAAATTGGATTAGCAGCTGCTAATACTGACGTTCTAGCATTCAAGATAGTTGTAATTCCCGCTTTGGCAATAGAAATGGTCTGCTGTTCCATAGCTTCATGTATAGCGACTCGATCCTCGTCTCTCATTTTGTCAAATTCATCGATACACACAACACCTCCATCAGCTAAAACCATGGCACCACCCTCCAAGTAGAATTCTCGTGTGGTGTGATCTCGCTGAACTGAGGCTGTGAGACCTGCAGCAGAAGACCCCTTGCCGGAAGTGTAAATGGCTATAGGAGAGGCTTTCTCAACGAACTTCAGTAGCTGAGATTTGGCAGTACCGGGATCACCGAGAAGAAGGACGTTGATGTCTCCACGAAGCTTCATGCCATCAGGTAATATTTTCTTAGAACCTCCCATTAACAAGCATGCGATGGCTTTCTTGATATCCGCGTTTCCATATATTGAAGGTGCTATGCAATTTGCAAATACTTGGTATAGATCAGCTCTTCTACTCATTTCTTGAAACTCTTGCTCTTCTTCCTCAGAGAATATTGCATTTCCTTTCGCTGTATGATCCACGTCGCTATGGATTCCGACTGCTCGTATATAAGGTGTTCTAATAGCAACGGCAGAAGTTGTTGATGATCCTTTGGACTGCTTATTCTGGTAGATTGAGAATATTCCAGTGACAGTACATCTCGACCCTGGAACAACTCGATTTGCCAAGTACCGATCTGTGGAAATTAACACATGTCTAGGAAGCTCACCAACTGGAACTTGATCTGGTGCCTCTTGTAATTTGATTATTTGTTGGTCAACAAACTGGCATTTTTCGTGAATTACCACATATGGGTCCATTGGACACTGGTCTTCTCCAGGCATTTTTTGTCGGTCGCAGGTTCTAGGAAGAGAAATGCCAGTGAATCCACCCGCAATTGGTAGCACCTTGTTTGCATGGCATGCCCGGCACTCAATGTGTAGTGTTGTAGCCTTTGAGGAGAGAACTGATGCACCAATCACGATTCCTGGCACCCGAACAAGCTTCGAGATAGTAAGAGCGTCTAGATCCCGAATAGAGATGTCGCTAGCGCTTGAGTGAAGCAAAAGTTGATGCTCTGGAATGGCAATATCCTTGTTGGAGGGATATACAATGCGATGAGTACATCTCTTTAAAGCCGCTTCGAACTAAACGGCCGTTAGCATATACAAGTTGAGAAATAACTCAGTACTCACAAGTGGTATTATTTCTGCAGGCTCAACAGTGAGTCTATGAGCAAGCTCTTCGTTAAAGGAGTTCAGATGTGCAATATCAACGTCGCAGAAGTACTGCTTTAGAAGAACATTCTCTCTGATTTGATCTCTGCTTCAGAATTAGTCATCGAGTCACAAATCACAAAGTAGTGGGCTGACCTATAAATAAAAACATTGTCAAGCCGAAACTGCAAAATGAATTGCTCTAGCTGGTTTTGCACTTGGCCTCGAGTATCGTCGCTATTGTCAAAATCCGGTGCTAAAACACTTAGTGTATACGCAGATCGTCTGTCCATTTTAGCTGTATGTCAATCGAAGTTGAAGAGAAAGCGTTGGAGCTGAATTTGCGATTGATGGTGAAAAAAAGGGGGGGTGAAGTTGAAGATTAACGCAAGACGCGTTGGAACGCGACACACGCGTTAAGTGCTCTTTGAGCTTAGTCATCAGCACCATCCAATTATAGGCCACATCTTGCTCACAATAGTCGTGAATGTAGCGGAAGGCTGAGAGGTAGCTCTAGAGATATCTCAGAATCCTTGTGGTAACCAAGAACCCTATTACCCAAACAAATAGTTCGCTTTTCTATAGCACGCTAATGGTTTTGTCATAAAAATCGTATCCCTTTACCTGAGCAATGATACTATCTATAGCCTACAGTACCACGGACGTCTGACACATCTCTATGTACTTAGAGCTGTCGTGGCCGTCTTACGAATAGAGGACTACAACGTTCCTGTCACAACCAACACCTACCTCCACGGCAATTGGCTTTACACAAACAGTTGAGGTAGCGGGGGAGGTTGGGGATACAGAGTGGATGATTCGCGGCCAGAGTTAGCCCATTAAATGAAAAACATGGCTTCTCCAGCACGCCGACAATCTACGGATAGCCTCTCGCCGACATCACCGCCACATCCGAGCGAGTATCCTTTCCCTAGGTAGTTCAATCCTCTAAGGCTTTCTGTAAACGTACTGATTTGTCTAGGCCTGGTTTCAGTGGCAGATATCCATCCCGTCGAGGATCGACAGCAAGCTCAATACATTCTATAGGAGGATCTCTAGATACGGCATCGCATTCCAATCGTTTGTCAGAGTCTAGTCAAAATGGTGCGATTCATATCTTCAAAGTCTACTCTATCACTAATCAAGCATAGCTATATCTACGCTCCTACAGCCACCTATCGTTCGAACTGGGCTAATTCCCCATACCTCGGCCCCTGCATCAAGTACACATAAACCTCCTACATCTCGAGACATTCCGCCTGTCACCCTTACGAATTTGAAAGCCGTTGATCCTGCAGAATTCAAACCATACTTGAACCAAGTAGGGGCACTCTATGATGCGCTGCAACGCGCGAAAGACAATGAGGAGGAGGGTGGTACACAATTATTAAGAAGAGGTACGAAACCAGAATATTTCGCGGATCTTCTAGAAGGAGATGGACGAACAAATAAACCAAGTCTATCCAGGCAAGCTTCTTTGGCTTCGTTGGCTTCTTCTCTGAAGACTCCTCCTATCCCCCGGAGAAGATCATCGAATTCTCGGCGAACGGTGCACGCAGCGACCCCTTTAAATACAATACCAAATGTTTACTTTGAGGAGAGCTTTCATCTGGAAAATCCACGCACTTTCGATGTTGTCAGTGAACGTTCAGAGGTTGTGCGGCCAGCGCCTGGAACACCAGATCCTAACGGGTCTAATGGCAATTCTGTAGCACCACGGAAAGCCCTTGCTACAAACGCAATCTTACAGGAGAAATTATCTTGGTATATGGACACAATCGAGGTCCATTTAATATCCTCCATCTCTACCGCGTCCACATCTTTCTTCACGGCTTTAGGATCTTTAAAGGATTTGCATTCAGAAGCTGCGGACTCGGTTGCACGAATAAAGCAATTACGGAAAGAACTTGGAACTCTTGACCAGGAAATGGCTGTTGGAGGCATAAATATTGTTAATATGAAACGCAGGAGAGAGAATCTAAAGCAATTAGGCGACGCTGTTGAACAGCTAAAGAAGGTTGTCGAGACAATTGCTAGTTGTGAGACCTTGGTCGATAATGGAGATGTTGACGAAGCTTTGGATGCTATTGAATCCTTGGAAAAACTTATTGCAGGGGAAGAGTCCGACTCGGAACCAAGCGGTCTTAGACTCAGAGATCTGAGAGGAGCTGCCGCATTACAGGGAATTCACCAAGATCTTGAGGCATTGCGGCTTCGCATAGGCAAAACCTTTGAGTCTCGATTCCTGAATGCGCTTCTTGGAGATCTACGGAGTCATATTGAATCTGTTTCTATTGAGGAAACTTTGAAACGTTGGAGTGCCTCCTCGCAAAGATCAAGGGGACATAATCGGGAACAATCTGCGTATCCAGCTTATCTGTCAGTAAGCAAAGAATTTCGCTTTGATATTTTGTCGCTTCTGGGCGGTTTACACCGAGCCCGGCACACATCACCAGCAACTACTGCTTATCGAGAGGCGGTCTTGCGAGAGCTACGAAGCATCATCCGTCGAACCTTACCAGCCTCAAATGAAGATGATGCTAGCTCAATGATGTCTAGCTCAACAGTTGGGGGAGGCCAGCAAAGAACTCCGCAAGAGAAGTCCTCCGCGCTAGCTCGCAATCTCCGTGCTTTAGATCCCGAAGACGCTGAAGAGGTGCTCAGGAAAATATATATTGGAATTGGAGAGTCGTTGAGACGACTGGGAACGCAGGTGAAGGTTCTGCTAGACGTAACAACCCTGATTGGGGACCCAACTAGCGGCATGCTGTCTCCACGACTCTCTGGAATGATGACCCCTCCTATCAGTGGTATGAACTCGCCTTTGAGTCCTAATCTAGTAATGGTTGATGGGCGTCAATTGGGAACGCGCCCAAGAGGTAATTCTGGACTTGAGATCCAAGAGCAACTCCACCAAACACTCGACATGTCAAATCTCCTCGGCCAGGCTGTCGATATTGCACAAGATAGGATAGTTAAAATACTCAAAGTCAGGTCAGAGCAGAGCACCCACTTGCCCGTTGAGTCATTTCTTCGCTACTTCAATCTGAATCTCCTATTCGCCAATGAGTGTGAAGCGGTATCGGGGAGAAGCGGCACCTCGCTCAAAAACGTTGTCAACGGTCATATCAAAGATTTTGTGAGGAACATGGAAGACACCGAGAAACAAAGCTTAGCTTCTGGGATGGAAGCTGATTTGTGGAACGCAAGGGATTTCTCTGACGAGGATAATGAGTATCTAAGTCGTATCCTCTCTGCCAGTACTCAGGATGCAGAAGCATGGACGGCTGGTACCCAAATATGGCTTCCAGCTTCCTCCATAGCCACCTTACCTGATGCGAGCAAGTTAAATGGCACCTTAGCTCCGCCAGGTACAAATGGCATAGCAGATTCAGGAAGATCCACGCCATCAAGCAACAAAACCACGAAGCCTGCAATGATTGAGTCTGAGGCCTTCATTCTACCGCTCTCTGCGTCACTCTGCCTCCGAGGGCTTTCTTCCTTTCTTCACCTTATAAGCGGAATTCCATCCATGACTACCGATATCGCGACGAACATAGTAGCCTATCTAACCCTATTTAACTCTCGGTGCACACAGCTTATTCTAGGTGCTGGGGCAACTCGTTCGGCCGGTCTGAAAAACATTACTACAAAACATCTGGCTTTAGCTTCGCAAGCACTTTCGTTCATCTCATCCTTGATACCCCATGTTCGAGAATTTGTACGACGGCACGCCAGCACTAACATCTCAATATCAACGCTTATGGGTGACTTTGACAAGATTCGTCGATCATTTCTCGAACATCAACAGTCTATATACGATAAGCTACTCGACATCATGTCGGGTCGAGCTGCGACACATTCTAAAGCTCTAAAGCTAGTGAACTGGGATACCGAGAAGGAGGGCGTCAACGGATACATGGAGTCACTCGTAAAAGACACCAGTATATTCCACAAAGTCATGGTGAAGCATCTACCTGAAGATACTATGCGGGCGGTCATGCAACCGATTTACAAAGCATACAAAGAGCAACTTGGAAAGGCCTATGGTGATGTAGTGCTGAGTAGCGAGGATGCCCAAAAAAGGTTTGTCAATCTCAGCCACCGTTGTTGGCGATATTAATATGTGACAGGATGCTACGCGACGCCGAATACTTCAAGAGTCGCATAGGCGGGCTCGATGGTGCAGCAGAAACAGCAGAATACTTTGTGACCATTGTGGAAGCAAAATCGGTTCCTAAGCCTAAGGCACCGACACCACCACCTCCACCTCCTGTAGAGTCGCCAGCAGAAGCTGAGCCAAATGGTGTAACAGAGCCTGTGGAGGAAGCCAAGTCAACCACAGACGACAAAGTCCCGGATAATGGGGAGACAACAAGCGAGAAATTAGAGGCGACCTGAAAAGGCGGCCTAAGTTTTCTACCTCAAGTGAGAGGAACATAGCGGACCTATATGCGCATGAGGATGAACGAAACTAGTTGTAGCGTTAGAGAGATGCCCATATATCAACCCCTTTGGGTACCCATTGTAAAAAGATTTAGCCCGGATGTAAATATATACCCCCACCCGATTTCATGAACGATGAGATGGCATCTTTCCTGCAGAAGTTTCAAGTGACCGTTGAACAAATTTGACTATATTGGTATTCGATTGTCGACTACATGTGTCTTTTTGCCAACCACGCTGCTGCCGTTGACATGGCAATATAAGAGATGTTGAGGCCGGCCACAAGACAATTTTCTCCTCTTTTCCCCGTTCTTCTCTAGATCTTTTTCCAACCTTCTTCCCACCCCCCTCCCTCTACAGTACATACACATGTTTTTTTAAAAGGTATTTAGTCATCGCAGGACCAAAACTACCTACCCCTCACCATACGATGTTCCAGCACAGTACAGTACCACCGAGCTACTCCACTCCGTACATGCTTAGCTGTGCATCACAACGCTTCTCTGCATGCATGCATGCACGGTACGGTAGCGGGAAGGGAACGGAAAGAGGAAGCAAAGGGAGCGGGTAAATTCCCCGAGCGGAAAGAGAAGGAAGAAGGAAGAAGAAGAAGAAAAAGAAGTTGAAGAAGGAGGGGGGAAAAAATTCAGATCCTCATCCATGCTGGCTTCATCCCTACCCACCTGAGCCGTATTTTCCCACTATTTTTTTCAAGCTTGGTCGTGATGGCTTGTCGTTGTGCATGAACTCTTTGATGGGGTTTGTGTCTTCGTACTGTAGTGTGTTATATTGTGTTGTACTTGTGCTACTCAAGGAAGGTAGGGTATATGTTGATGCAGGCTGACATGCATGAAAGAGCTAGTCGCGGCAGTTTTTTGCAGATGCGGGAGGGAAGAACATCAGACGAACTGGTGGGTAAGTCCCGGATGTGTTAAGTGTCGTGGTTGTGCATCTTTTTTGTAATCAGGCAGTTCTGGAGCGGGTTGGTGTGCATGTAGAGTTATATTCGATTATTGGTTTGGAGTGGGAGCTGGGGATGAGGTTGATTAGATGGGGGGTTGATGGGCTGATTGATTGATGGATGGAGGGACGGTTGGGCGAGCTTTACAATCACCTCATCACTTCCCAACAATTGATATCCCGAATCTTATAATCGTGCATGTATATCTCATTGGTACCGATACCAAAGGCAGAAATCTCTTTGTTGGGCCTTCTCGTGATTACGGTTTCTGCAAGTCCCAACTCAACGAATTGCCAAGATCGGACATACAAACCAAGAATTCAACACACGAGCTTTACCAGAGTAATCTTTATTGATTTGTGCTTCGAGCAGATTACGAGCCCCGTAACCTTGTTATCCATCTTTGCTGTGGTCATGGTAGTGATTTTAGCCAGGGATTTTGCGCATCACATCAGCTTACACAGATACTTACATACGTTACATATCATAAGATATATCATAAGATATCTAGCATACAGCATATATGTATGTATGTATGTATATATCATATGTATACCAATGGTTATATGCATATTTTAAATACGACTACAGCATTGATCCGTCGTCATATCCCATTCCAGTAATACAGCGCCAACCAATACGCAACGCACCGCGAAAACTACAAGCTCCCATCTTATACACACCGGACAGGAGGAGCAACGTGTAAGCACGTAGATAGAGAGCCAAGCAAACAAGCAGCGTGAATGACCACAGGAGATCATTGATAACTCTCCTCATACTAACACAAAATGCCCAATAAATATATAACCAAACCCAAAAGACGCACGCATAGCGGTGTTTCCGCCAAGACATCTTCAAGGGTTTCACAGACACATCCCATCTCTCTCGGGTTCGGAAGAGGGATGGATCGGGGAGAAGGCATGACATGCGCTGACGCAAACAATCACGACGGCACTAACATATTCTTACTTTTCCCCAGTGCCATAACCGCCGCAACCGACGGGGAGATGATGCAACACATTTGTTACGATGGAAAAGCTAACTTAGTTTCCGCGGTTTTGGGGGTCAAGGAAGGGAAATTGTGACGAGATGGAGTGAGTGTATCGAAGAAAAGTAAAAAAAACTACCCCGTGGAATTCAGCTTACGTATGGATCAACTAGGTTGGATCCTTGAATCTGACCGATTCCCAATAAATATACACTTGGTTTGATTGTATGCTGATCTTTGATATGTGACCATGTAATTTTCCCTCTCCCTATCTCCCTCCCTTCGCCCATCAATCGCGGAGACGGAGAAGGGGAAAATGTTCGATATATGCACAAACTATATACCCAGAAGAAAAAACCCAAATTAAAAACTCATGAATAATGAGATGTAGGGCATCACGTAAGCACCTTAGCTTAAAAACGTCGAATTAGGAATTGAAAATCGGAATTAGATATTAAGTTTTGAATTATAACTAGAAATCGCAATTAGCAATATAAAATCAGACCTTCCAGTTCCAAATCGCAAATCGCAAATCAATATTGATTTGACTTTACTTTCCAAATTTTGTAAATTGTATATTTAGTCTAGTCGTCTTTTATAGGCTTCTTTTAAAAATCATTACTATATATATTCTAACAATAATATATCTCTCAAACAAGTAATAAATCGTATTTTAGATATAATTTGCAATATTTCAATTGTTTCAATTGTACTAATAAGTTATATATTTGAAGATTATAATATAAATTCAGAATAAAAATATTATAATAAAAAATACTCTAACTGAAATATACTAACTAATACAATTAACTTATCAAAAACAACTAGGAAATACAATTAGGAAATACAGCTAGAAAATACAGCTAGAAAATACAGCTAGGAAATATAATTAAAAAAATAATAGCAAGTTAGCTTCTAGCATTATTCTATACTGACCTTTTGCCCTTGCAAGATGGCTGATATCAAGAATATATTACAGAGGCCCTTTTTCTTTTTTGGCCTCTAATTTGAAAGATTGAATTGTCAATGCTAGACTGACTCTTACAATGAGTAGCATTGTTAATTGTATTATCAATTGCTATTGTAAAAATAGTAAAAGAGCCATACTGCAAAGCCTCTTCTTTTTTTTGACTAGAGTAAAGGCCGCCGACCTTATTGTCAGTAATAAATAAGCCTTTCTGAGCCTTATTCCAAAGTATATTATCAAACTCTAGATCGACAATTGAGAGCTCGGAAGGCTTCTGAACTATTAGTAATGCTTCAAAAGCTGAACTTTGCTATATAACAGAGCTTAATTGAAAAAGTGTAGCATTGATATTGTCATCCGAATCTTCATCAATTAATTGTTGTATATCTTCTGATAATAATAACAATTCAGAGCTCGATTCAGCATCAGGCTCAAGGTCAATCTTTTCTCTTCTGTATACAGATTTTGAAGGCCGAGAAACCTTATATTTGAGAATCAAATTGACTTTTATAAAGTTCTTGTTTCTATATCAATTTATTAATAAAACTGTATATAAAAGAATGTCAATTAAAGTACTTCGGTTGCTTAAAATTGTTACTTTCAAAGAAGAATTTGCAAAAATTTGTAGTTTCTAGAAATCTGACTTTATCAATTTCAGTTACAACTTTAGTTTTTTTATTGACACTTTTTGTAAAGGCAATAATAATTGATTGAGCAATTAAAAAATTGAGTTGCTGCCTTTGCTTACTTCAAAATATTGTCAACTGCAATAAAATTGCAGATAGGAGATAAAGTTCTAATAATAAATCAGTATTTATAATCAACAAAAAGGCAAAGCGACAAACCTGTCAGATATTTGGCGCAATATTTGAAAATAGCTTTTTCAAAGTCTACCTTTTGTAATCTATCGTCCTTCTTATTAAATTTATAGCAATTACTGATTGATATATTTATTACAGGGCCGAAAGAATCGATTGAGATAATTGAGAGTTTTGTAATTATAGTCATTTCAAATATAGAGGTTTCATTATAATATTTCTGGAGCTATATTGAAAGCGAGATATTAATAAGATGTTTTTCGACTTTTTGAAGCTCTGCGAAATTATTAGTAAAATCGAAATTGAATCAACAGCCAACTAACTTGATTTTTTAGTCTTCTCAATTGATTTCTTGCAAGCTTTAGAGCTATATATATACTAAGCTTCTCCTTTTTCTTTTTAGAAGTAGTTTTATAGTCGGAAAGAAGGCTATTATTGTCAGTATTATTAAAAAGATCTTTGACTGCCTGAGCTTAATCTGCTGCAATTTTCGCCTTTCTCAATCTATTATCTGATATAATTATTGCTGTTGAAAGAGTATTTTTCTTTGTAAAAGTCTGGATATATAGCATTATTAAAGGCTCAAAATCTATAAAAAAGAAGAGAGAATTGTAAAGTTTATACTGAGAGCATTGCTGTATCTCAAGGCTCTCAGAATAACAAAGATTACACTTTGTACAGACCGAATTTCTTTTTCAACAAAGCTTCTGAATAAGAGCCATTATTAGTCAATAATAAAAGATTTTTGGAGAAAAGTTAAGATTGACCTAGCAATAGGAATTTTCTATATATAGACAAATTCCACTATTATAGTACAGTCTGTTCTTGCGCACTTTTTAGCAATATTAAGTAATATAAAACTATAAAAACAAATATCAAATTTGGTTTGAAATTAAAAATTGAAACAGAATGTCAGCTTAAGGTCAAGCTGGAATATGCCAAGACAGACTAAAGATATAAAGCGAGGAATAAATACTTTTAATTGGCTAGAAATCTGAGATAAGATTTTCTAATATAGTAAAGTGTCAAAATCAATATCAAAACAAAATATATAAAGTCAGATCTGTAATATATGCTTATATACTAACTAAGACCTCTAATAGCTATACTTTCCTTTTGCAGATATTCTCAATCGATATCAGCTCCTTCGGATATTGCTTTTTAGATTATCTGAAGCGTCACTTTCAACAGAGGAAATATAGCCGTCTGGAATAAATTCCCGAGGATCTGTAAAAATAGCATCAAATTTATCCAAATCTTCATTTTGATCACTTTCAAAGTCGGAAAGTGGCAGTAAATCCTTGTCAGCTTGCAATTGACTATTAGCTCTCTCATTAATAAAATCAACTTCTTTTTTGTCAAAATCTCTCTTTATTGCTGCCTCTAAACCAACTATAGCTTCAAATATTGAATGCCAGTTATAAAAGCCAGTAAGCTTTATAAAAAGGCCTAAATCAGCCCGGTTCTGATTCTTGTTAATTTTGTACTCTAAATCAGCCTGTAAGTGAAGATAGGCTAAAATGTGTACTGCTTTTTTATTAGGCCTAACTTCTGTATAATTAATTGAGAGAGAAAATCTCTAAGCCTGTAGTAAGTTGCAATACTATTCTAGAATCTTTATAGATAAAAAAGTGTCTGAATTTCAGTCTGAAAAAAGCTCTTGAATTTTCTAAAGCTTAGATTGGCTAAATTCCACTTTATAATTTATTGTATTCTCTTTAGAATAGTAGAAATTCATTTAGGGCTTTCTAGGAATCGACTATTTCCAATTAGGCTGAAGTCTGATTTTATAACGATTCTATATATAAATAAACTTCTAAAGCTCAGTATGAATAATAGAAATATAAATATAGAATATAAAGATTATATTAGAAAGTTTCTTCTTAGAAAATACCCGCTTTTGTCGTAGTTTTTAAAAATAGATTTTCCACTTATTAAATAAGCTTTATTTGATTAGTCAGCATTTTTGTTTAAAAAAGGCATTATATTGAATTTTATATAGAGAGAAATAGTCAATTTTATGACAAATTAGACTTAGCGCTATCTGGCGAGAGCCTTGCCCTTACTAATTCTACTGATTTTTGCCAATTGAGACTATCAAGCTTCAATTTGCTGATTAGCTGTTAATGTGCCAAATCAGTATATATCTTTGAAGTTGTATAGACGCTTTTCTTTCTCAATACAGATTGCCTTACAAAGTTGATAATAAGCATCAGCCAGCATTGGAGTTTCTATCTCTTAATCTGATCGAATATACTCTGGCCCGAAACCTAGCCTTTTTACAGTATCTATATATTAGTATATAATAGCGACAGCTGTATTGTTAGAAATACTACAGTATAGCAAGATCACAAATCTGCTATAAGCATCAATTATTTTATAGATCTCAATACTGACAAATCGAAGCTTGCAGTATTTATCAATATTCTATATAAAATTTAGTTCAGATATATAAAAGTCTCCTTGCACTTATTTGACCTTATTATATTGACGCTTAGCTTTATCGGAATCGATCTCTAATATCAGCTTTTGGATCAAATTATATAAGACAGTTTAATAGCCTTAAGGCTGAATTGCAGCTGTAGAATCGATATTTTCTTCAGAAATTGTATTGTCTCTCCCTATAGTATTCAGATATATATGTATAAATCCAATTTCAAAACTATATACTATTGCAAGATCTCTATTTCTATAAAGCTCTCTTTCAAAGATTGCCTTTAATTGATTAGCTGCCGACTTTATTTGATCTTGCAAAAGCTTTCGATTTAAGCCTAGATCTTTTTGAATATCGGCTATCTATCTATGCGATATTTCAAATCCTTTCTTATTTAAAGCAAATATTATATTACTGTCAGACAGGCCAATATCTGAGAAAAGATACCAAATTCAATTCTAAAGCTTCTCTGTAATCTTCACTCTATAATATTGTCGAATATCCTATTGTCAAAGCTTCCTTTGCAATATTGATCGAGATATCTGAATATTATAATTGAAAGAAAGAAGATCATATATTTGAGGAGCTAATATACAGTCTAAAAAGGCTTCTTCAATTATCTCTTTATAAAGCTTCAGATCAACAGTTGTAAATGGTATAATTGTCGGATTATAATCGGCTTTTGAAAATATATCAAAATCTAATATAATTTACAGTAAATAAAAATGCTGAAATTAAAGAAATAAACAATATAGAATGTAGGCATATTAATAATCATTGTACAACCTCAATTTAGATTGTCAATCAATATCAATTTATCAAATCAAATCAATATTGATTTGCAATTTGGAACTGGAAGGTCTGATTTTGTATTGCTAATTGCGATTTCTAGTTATAATTCAAAACTCGATATCTAATTCCGATTTCCAATTCCTAATTCGACGTTTTTGAGCTTACGTACTAAGGGCGTGCCCTAGATGGTGTGAAAAAAACAAACAAGGAATGAGTAAAGATGTAAGGTAAATGAACACACCAAGGAGATCCGATCCGATCCTCCCTCCTCTCTGGTGGACGGTGCTGTTTTGGCGGGTTGTGGTGTTCTCTATGCTCGGCGTGTTTGTCCGTCCCCTCCACACCTCGGGGTGCTCCATTTTTAAAACGAAGTTTCCCTTTGTCTTTTTTTTTCGGGTCCTAATAAAAAATAAAAAAAAAGGTGTACGATTCATGCAGAGATGGTCTGGTCCATCACGTGACTTGGACTAGGAACTAAGGTGGGAAGATCAGCACACGCGAGCAGATTCAGTCATCCAAACGTGACGAAAGAATAATATTTTCCCAAAAAAAGGTGGGAAGAAAATGGAAGAGAGAGTGTGTGTGTATGGTAAAAAAGGTATTTTCAAATTTTGGGTTTTCTTTTAAAAAAGGCCCGTCTATATATGTGTATCCGACCAGATTCATACAATTCTTTCGCATCATATGTCCAATCGCATTCCAGGAATCAATATTTACAATTGAATTGAACAAGTAACGATAACCCATAAATCCCAATAAAAGTATTGGGAAATAATCCATCCCAAAGGTTCTGTGCAGTGAGAGTGGGCCGGAGGTGAAAAGCTCCTTGAAGTGAAAGAAGAAGAAAGGGTCGAGAGAAGAAGGCCCCCCAAAAGGCGGGGACAATCTCTGACCCGTGAAAAAGAAGAAGAAAATGAAAGTGTGGTATTCCGTAGTTTTTTCCCATCCCAAAATTTGACACCGTTGTTTCCCATCTAGTAGGTATTGTTTTCCGTTCCTGTCCCAGTGTTCCGTGTGTTTGTTCTCATAAGTCGTGTGGTTCACAAGGAACCAAAGTTTCGCAGCACGAACTAGCGGCGCGACTTCTCCCCCATCTAAAGGTCGTCGAAAGAAGAAGTTGTTATTTGATATGAAAAGTTAACAAGAGTTGTGTTGTCCAAACAAAAAGAATCTACGAAGATTCGCCAGTGACGAAGCTACGTGGGTAGACCTTGGCTGAACGTCTTCGCTCAGGGGTAGCGAGGTTGCCAAGGAGGCAGACGAGCTCGGTCGACGTCGTCGACTTGGTCGCGACATCATCCCAAACGTTGTAGCGGTTGGCGCAGATGGCAGTTTGGCATCCGGAGACGGCGGTTGAGCTTGAAGCTGGGCTCTGACCCTTGGGGTAAAGCATCTTGACACCCTCGGTATCGGTGCTGTTGACGATGGCCGAGACATCAAAGTACACAAGCCCGTTCCAGCCGTCGAAGCGAACCTCGCCTAGCATACCGAGCTCGTGGTGCTGGCCCTCGTTGTACGAGTACCAGTTGCCAATCCAGCCGGTAGGGAAGACTTGGTCTGCGGTGCCGAGGCCGGTGACGACGAGGTCATCGATCTTGGTGGCCTCGGACACGTCTTGCGCGGTGAAGACAATGTGTCGCACGGTGTTGTCCTGGTTAACGAATTGGACAGTGTTGGCAGCAGTGGCCAGGGATGCAAGCGCGGTGGCTGCGAAAAGGATGGTGTTCATGAATTGCATGTTGACAGCTAGTACTTCAAAAAGTTTAAAGGATTGTTGGTATACGAAACGAAGAGGATGCTCTTGTTACGCAGGAATGATCTCAAAGGATATATAAAGGATTGGTAGGGAGCAAAGTGCTGGCGTCGTGGAGACTGTGGCCGTGATGTGGGTAGTATTCCGTAGTGGAGGATGAGGCTGAGGTAAAGCTTAAAGGATAGTATACGATCACAGATCGATATGAAGAAGGCTGAAAACAAAGATGCGTTGATGGACCAAAGGATTGTGGATGAGAGAACAAAGGCTGGGGGGGAGGCTGGAGAGGTTTATATAACAGCAGACGAGCTTCCTTCGACCAGTCAACCCACTTCTTTTACTTTCGCCATGCTCGATGACAGTCCCACGGCACCAGGCACAGATTTGTTGGCACCAGGGCCGAACACTTTGGGAAAGAAACATCCGGCGGCCCACCTGAATCGTTTGAAGGGAGACCAGGGCATGGTCCCTGGTGCTGTAGTCCCTTCAAAAAGCCGATAGATGGGGGGGAGTGGGTAGGAAGAAGAAAAAGTCAAAAGAACGGTGGGTGCCAGGGGAGCAGGTTGGCGTGTAGGGGGGGGTTCTTGGTTGGTCGTTCTCAGCGGGCAGGGCGTCACAAGTGAGTGTGAGTGTGAGTTGGAAGAGGCAAAGACACATGCAAGGATGAAGACAAGTTTTTTTTTTTTTCTTTCCGTCTCGGTCGGACCCAAGGGGAGACTGCAAGACTGACTTTTTGACGAAGGTTTCCAGGCTTTGCGCTCCGACCATGATTGGCGTTCGGGGAATCGGTTCCTGCACTAACGGGCCGCGAAAACGTGTAGCGGGAGGGCCTTACTGGGACCGGCTTGGCGGTGCATCCAGGCGTGCTGATCGCGTAAAGTTCCGTGGGATTAGTAGGGATTACTGTTCCCAGTCGAGCGAGACGTGGCAGACGGGCC
>Ga0247807_10000990_pt1 | contig 17383 bp, 17 predicted proteins | sample UWRJL074202C1_FD_179931 | JGI IMG/M metagenome (GOLD analysis project Ga0247807, IMG submission 179931) | Plant litter microbial communities from Arlington Agricultural Research Station in Wisconsin, United States - UWRJ-L074-202C-1 | ecosystem: Environmental > Terrestrial > Plant litter >...
ATGCACCTTTCAGAGCCACTTCATCCCGGGATATCTGTTCCGTTATGTTAGTAACAAGATCAATACTGAATTGGAACAGGTTCAGAGTTCTCACTTCAAATGACTCGCCCCCATAGCCACTTTTCCATCCTAGGTCTTGTGAGGGGAAAATATCAAGCCTGACATCCTTCAGCTTAGTCTCCTCATGCTGAGCGAAATACTCTGCTGCCAACGTGTATATTTCAGGAAGGCGTGCTAGTATACGTTCGCCCTGGGTGTCTCCGCGTAGGTCAAGAAAGAAGAGCCCTGTGCTGGAGGCTGCTTGTTCTAAGGTGGCTATTTCAGATGCGTTTTCGGTATGGATTTTGGCTAATGAGATAATTGGGAGTTGGGCCACAGGAATATTATGATCTGCCATTTCCTTCATCTCGTCTAACTGATATTTGTGATATCTAGAATGCAAAGGCTCTGGTGCGGTAGTGTGCTGTGTCTAGAACATTGGGAAGGCGCTTCTTTTAAAATTCCTGTATAGATTACCAAGTCGCCTCAGAGTGGTGAGATAGGATGCCGAATCTATGTAACATGACGATCCTGGCAATGCATCAGTCAGGTGTGCTGTATCATGAGAGAATGGCTAATTGTGGGAACAAGCAGAGATGAAGCGTGGAGGAGCTTGCATTCCGAAGGCGGCATGAACAGACGGGCTTACTTCTCCAAGGGTGTAAAGAAAACCACAACATGATAACATAGGGAACACCAGTAGATGAATGAACTAAAAAAAAATGCAACAAAGGTTGAAAGGCGCTGTAGAGCACAATAAGCTCGGGAAGCCCGGATACCGACATATCTGGCGGCTTTACTGATCACAACCTGTAGGTCTAGGAAAGTAAGGAGATTGACGATACCATGTCAATCTCTCATACAGACATCCTGTGTATCCTTTCCGTCATATAATTTCACATGTGGTCAATAACAAGCCAGTGTGCTTGGTATGCTTTGGGTATGACTCCTTACAAAGCTGCAGCGGAGTGTAATTTTGCGAACTTGAGGTTAGTGCAACCAGACTGTTGATACGAAGATGTCACTTTGGCATCTATAGGAAAACCCTCAAGTTCATCCGCGGATAGCTACTAGATGCTATTCGCCTTTTTCTCAGTACCTAAAGTAAGCGTTTCTTACACCTTCAACATTGCCTCCAAACAAACACCGAGCATAATGACACCGGATGAAACCACTCACTTGCTGTCGACTTCAGTAGGCGACTCGGCCTGTTTGCCTGCGGAATTGGGGGATTTCACGATAAAGGCAAAGAAAGGCACGAAATTTGCACTATGGCAGATAGGAGCATTTGGGGGTAAGATGAAACATTGAAAGGCTTCCTCAGTGTTGGTACAGCTATCTTGGTCTAACGAAGTCTCCAGGCATCCTGCTTGCATATGCGGATACTTCCTTGGTGTGGGCAACTCATGAGACAGTTGCTTCACATTTCAACGATCTACAAAATTCATCCTGGATGATGACGAGTTTTACGATAGGCAATTGTGTAACTTTACCTTTAGTGTGTAGCTTTATATATCTCTTCCATCACTAATATTCGCGGGCTTTGAATAAATTCTAGGCATAGATTTACTGACCCTATAATAGTATGGGCGATTAAGTGATACTTACGGTCGTCTTCGTCCACTAATCGTGGCTTATTGCACCTTTTGCATTGGTACCTCACTCTGGTAAGTAAGAGCCACTTTCGCCCTCCAGATATGACAAGCGTGCTTGTTCATAGTAAGCGAGCCTGGAACCATAAGACGAAAACTTTTCTCATGTAAGAATAGTGGTATTGGACAGGCTTACTGGCAAGTAATTCTCGGGAGAATCATTGCCGGTTGCGGAGCATCTGGATTAATATCTCTGGCTTCCATTATAATTACTGGTAAAGTCGAAAACTTTCGCTCTTCCTCCTCTTCTTCAAAATATTACTGTTCAAATCTAATAAGCCCCACTGAATAGATATTGCCGCACCCTCGAGCGTAGCAGTTCTTCGAAGTTACGTCAACATAGCCTCGACAGTTGGATTGTCGCTCGGTGGCCCACTTGGAGGGTTCTTAGCCGAAACTATTGGATGGCGATGGTAGAAACTCATCTCACTTCCAATATTGCTACGTTGGCTAACTTCATATTTGTAGGTCGTTTTTAGGTCAAGTCCCTATTGCAGCTGCTTGTTGTGTGCTCCTTGTACGGGGTCTCCAAAATTCCTTGCCAACACTCGAAGAGGCAGACGAAGAACATCTGGAAGAAACCGAAAACGAGATTAAATCTAATGATCTTGTATTTGATTTTCCCGGAGCTATTTCTCTTGCCATAGGCCTATCGTCTTTCCTTGCAGTCATCGATTTGCAAAATCAATTATCATGGGGCCACCCTCTTGTTATTGGGATAACGATCCTTGCGGCACTCTCTATATTCGCCTTCCTTGCTTTGGAGGCATATCCGGGGAAACGGGAAGTTTTGATACCTTTGCCATTATTAAAGACTGAGGTTGGGGCCTTCTGTGCTGGACAGGTAAGTCGTGTCATTGAACATGTTGTTCACTCAAGGAATTTGTAATCACTGGCGAGAATTCAAGATTGTTCTATAACACCATACTAACTTTTGGAAACGTACCAGCTACTTATTGTTGGTAGCTGTCACGGAGTACGTAAAAGCATCCTCACATTTTCACTTCGTTTTTGACAAGCTGTATAGTTTGTCTCTCAAATAGCACCTTACTTTTCAAACACGCAAGGTGCTTCAGACGCAAAAGCAGGGGCTCAAACAATTCCATCGAGCGTTGGCAATGCAGTGGGCGCTCTTATTGCTGGCCAATTGATAAAACGGTAGCGTGATTTCCTTCCTCCTCCCGACTTCTTCTTGCTGATAGGTATCAATTACGCTCTAGATTTGGAAGTTATAAAAAGCTTTCTCTTGCTTCCCTAATTCTCTGTATCGCCACTGCACTTATCATACTGTTCCAGTGGTCTCATCCTGTCAGTACGTAATCCGATCTTAGCCACAATATAACATGAGTCCTATGCTCTGTTCTGTTGTTTTCTTCCAAGTCAGGTCATTTAGGGTCTAGCCATTTTCACATTCCCAAATGGGCAAAAGAATCCCAGGCCCAGAAGAGAAACTGCTGACACCATATTCTCCTTGTAGATCCTTGGGAAGCCCTCACTACCTTACCATTTGGCCTCTTTGCTGGCATAGTTCTGTCTACGCAGTTCATCGGCTTATACCTATGCGCACCAAAGCAATACATGGCAACAGCTATTAGTATGTACTACATGTGTCAACAAATCGGCATCGCAGTGGGTATCGGCCTTAGCTCGACTCTTCTGCAACGACAGTTCCAAGCCACACTATACAAAAACCTGGTCGAAATCCCAAGATACAAATTAGTTAGTCTCATGTGTCACCTTTTTTGAGATAGCGAAGAGATACTAATTCGTCTTTAACAATTTAGCTCATCAAAAGTATCTTATCTGATTCTTCCATCGTGGCCCAACTTCCTATGAAAATCAAATCAATAGTGTCGCAAAGCTATCTGGATAGTTTCTGGATTGTATCAAGTAAGAATTTCAATTTGTTAGCCCATCGTTGCAAGTGTAGCATAGAGAACTGATACTTCATCTAGCATATGTCATTTCAGCTCAGACCCTTGCTATTCTTCCTATGCTATTTACCACTGAGAGGCAGAGCGAATAAATGTCTGATTTCAGCTAATTCAGTCAACATTTCGAACGTGAAAAGGATCTTTGGGCCTAAATGTACTAATACACCTGTTTTTTCTCATGCTTGGTTGTATCATATAGCAGAACATGTAATACTAGTTTCGAAAATCAAATCAAAGTAGTCAAAATTGATACTACATATCTATTAATTGGTGAAGACGAGTTTTAAAGACGTAGGGTGCATTAGTTTTGGGATATGAGTTTTAATAGACGAGACAGTCATTAAGGCGAGCAGATGAGTTCTCATTAAAAATTTCACAGCACTTATAGACGAAAACTTTTATTTTCTACAGAAATGAATGATCTTCAGAGCGATACTGGAATTATCGAGTCCTCTATGGACTTTTCAACACACTCTCATGGACTCTGTCGAGTATCAGTTGCTGAATCATACATGACTAGCCTCGAGCCTCCCTGCTCTTTCCAGGCGACCTTCACTCTTCGGGTCGTAGAACGCTGTTCTTTGTTCAGTGACTATTTCTTGCTTTAGCTAGTTCGAGGTGAGCTTACGTTTCTCTCCAAATACAGTAGTCCGGATCCCTCTCCTTGCCATCCGGGGGTAGTTCCCTGGAATGACTCTGTGAAGAGTTGCTCTCTATACGCTTGTCAGCTTTGCTTCATCAGGTATTCATTACCATAGGGCTGTACATTATCCCATAACGCGATACTACCAACTACCCACTTCCATCTGACGGAGTGATCATCGGAACTATGAATATGCAAGTTCAGGAACTGTAGCAGGGCATCTGATTCCGCTTTCTTCAGCTCAGCGAAGCCAGTGCAATAAGCGAGGTTTACATTGAGGGACTTCAGACCAGTCACAGGGTGCGTACGGATCGCCGGATGATGAGTATCAATCGGTGGACGGTTAGGTTCATCGTTGAAGTAGTCCTAGTGGAAGATCAATTAGTAAAATTTCATTATGGTATAACTGATGTGGTGCAATAGCTACAGGGCGATGGACTCAATTCGCTGGTGCAAGTTGAAATAAATTAACACGAGGAAGAGTGGAATTGACTTGAAGAGTTTTACTTACAATGGTGGTATCATATTGCAAACGCGAGGTGTGGATGGCATGTAATCCTTCCAGCAATTTTTGCATATGAGGACTGAGTTCATCATAAAGACCGTACCCAGAAACCCAGGCTGTATCTCCACCAACTTCGGGGTGTTCCTCCATACGGAGCATAGAGTAGCTTGGGGCTGCCTTCAGTCAGAAAATATTTGCAAGAGCTGGAGGGTGATTCACGGTTAATTTCAAAGCTGGTATCAGCATGAAACTCAGTGATAGGCCATGGAGTATATTTTAAAAGAGTTCGCCAGTCCGCGTTGCTCCCTCGGACTATAAAATGTTTTGAATCCTAAAGCCTATTAGCAAGAGCCTGTTTCTTGCTGTTAATTTTTTTTGGCAAGTTTGGAAGTGTACTTTTTGCGTGGTATGTTTGTCCAAGATCCCGAAGTGTTCGAAGATCTCCACTTGCCTCTCCGTTGTCAAATCTTGGTCTTTGAGGAAGATAACACCGCGTTCATTAACCAATGCGGCGAGCTCATCCAGTTGTTGGTTATTTAACCTACTAAGCTGAACATTCCTTAGCTCGGTACCTTGGTTTCAGGTCAGTTCCTCACGATTGCAGACCACTTCTGGAAATTGGGGACAAATTTACCAATGCTTTCTGTCAAGTCGACTCGATTGGCAACAGCGTACAATGCCTTTTTCTCTGGATCAGCATATGATCCACGGTCTTTCAACGGTTCGAATTCCGTGAGAGGAGGATCGGGTGGATTATGAGCTCTGATCTTGGGATTGTAGTGAGAATGAACTACTGTCGGGAAACCAGAGTCTGGGGAGATGTGCTTGTAGGCTTCAAGAGTTTCAATTGGGGCCGGTCGAACTTTCGCCATGTCAAAGTTTTTAAGCTGGTAAGCCGAAGGGCTGCGTAATCAAGTCAATTGAAGCCTCGATAGAAAGTGCTGTCTGATATCTTTGAGACTGTGATTTGGTAGAACGAAAAAGCACTCGCGTTATGTTTTAGGGATACCCAAAGCCTTCGCTGCAGCTGGCACCGAAATTAGTAGTATAAGTAGGACAGCTTCATCTGTAACGTCGCTTCGTCATGTAGTCTTTACATTACTCAAGAGACACATCTTGTTGACCTAGGCCCGGGAATTATCCCGAACTGTATGGATGCGTGACTTAGACAAAGTATTTAATTAATGTTACATTTTTTAATATATTGATTCATTAACTTGTACGCTTTAAGTCGCAGAAGCAATGGCGCGCGTATGACAAGGACAGCGTTCTGGTAATGAGCGACATGATAACGGACGGCAAGTCTTTGTTAGTATTGGCGAAAGAAGGATACTTACAGTGCCATCTGTTGTGCAGCATACTCTAGCATTTCACTTTGACCTTCGGACAATTAGGGATGAGGAAAACATTTGATGCAATTCTATTTACGGACATAGGTCAACCTTCAAACTCAGGCCACATATTGCCATCATCTGTCTAACTTCTGATATATCTTGACAGCTAGGAAACACCATACCTATCAATGCTTGAGTCCTCATACCTGATATCAAGTCAAGATGCACTTGACTTTTCCCCCAGTATCTCCTTTCCCGGAGCTGATTCAACGGGCAGAGAGAAACCCCTATAAAGTTATCCTCCGAGATCATTCCACCGGCGTGACAGCTACAGCTGGACAGTTGCTGTATAGTGTCTCTTTACTCCGTGATAAGCTCCAAGCGGCGATTCGGGAAAACGAAATATATGACACCAAAAAGGACAATGAGGATCGATTCATATTCCTGATTGCCCCTCCAGGGTGGTATTACGTGGTGTCAATGCTCAGTATATTCTCACTTGGCGCAGGCATGTCCTCACAATGTAGGTAAGCTGCTACTTCTGGCAGAGAGGCTGACTGTACTCATTCTGAATTTAGCCATTGTCATTAGACCAGAGGAGATCAAAAGCCTTCTGAAGCTCGCAAACCCATTAGCTCTCCTCTATGCGCCAGCCTTCACTGAGAAAATTGAAGCTATAAGAGCGTTGTGTGCTGAGAACAATGACGGAGTTATTCGAAGACTTCCTTATGTCGAAATAACTACGGCTTATCCCGAGGGGTTGGAGTCTCATATTTATGAAGTAGATCCAAGCACAGAGCCAGAACTTGCTCGGCCAGGCTCGCTATTCTTTACTTCAGGCACATCGGGAAATCAGAAAGGCGTTGTTCATTCTTACCAGGCACTTCTTGCTTCCGCGAGAGAGCGAATAGTGACATGGAAATTAACAGAACAGGACGGAGTCTTAAACCAAAAGCCAGGCAATTGGATGGGGGGCATCTTTGGAATAATTCCAAGTCTAATGTCTGGAGCGTGCCTGTGAGTTTTAGCTGGCATCTGTATTTTTTTTTATTCATGACTTCAAAAAGAGTCATTCTAGCTAGTATTGGTATGCTAATCCCATGTGTATGGTTATAGGGAAACATGCGCTGGCGTTTTCAATCCTAAATGGTTCTGGGAACGCATTAGTCAAGGGGGAGTGAGCGTTTTTGACATTGCGCCAACAGGCTATGATAGGCTTGCACAGTACTTTGAGGAGCATATTTCTGTGTTGCCTCCTGACCAAATAGAGACTTATGTTCAAGGGATGATAGCGACGAGAGTTGCAGGTGTCTCCGGGTCGTTGCTTCCACCACACACACAAAAGAGATGGACAGAGCTCCGACGTGGAAAACCCTTGTTAAACTTGTATGGATCAACAGAGGTAACACTAATATGCAGTATGAGGTGGGAGAATCCTAATTATCCTAATATGGTAATTCTTCAGCGTCTTTACCCTGTACTATAATACTAAATATGTTTTAGTGTTCTGTTGGACCAGCTGTACCAGGTGTTGAGGTGAAGCTTGTGGAAGGAGAGATGCGCCTCAAGGCTCCTTCGATGTTCTCACGGTAAAAATGATTGAATTTCTCACTATCAGTAAAGGCTAACGCAAGAACAAAGGTATCTTTCGGATGATCCAACCCAGACCGAGAAGGCTTTTGACTCAGAGGGCTTCTTTAAGACTGGCGATTGTGCTGAAAAGCTAGGAGAGAGCTATATAATCCATGGCCGGGCGAATATCGATGGTCTTACTTCTCTCCTCTTCTAGCAAGATGATTTCTGATTTGAATTCTAGTGCTACACTTTTGGGGGTTTACTTTGCATACAGGCGAGATTGAAAGCGCCCTCCTTTCTCTTCCCTACATTTCCCAAGCCACCGTGCTGCCCCTTGAGGATAAAGAATACCAAGAACGGGCTGCAGCGATTCTTCAGATCAAGCCGTCATTTAAATCAAATCAACCAGATCTAAACACACTTCGTAATAACTTAACGGAATTGACAGGGTTATTTCTTTTCAAACAGCCAACGGTGGTCTATTGGCTTCAAGAGGGAGAGGAGATCCCGATGACAGCAAATGGTAAGATTTCAAAGAGAGATGCACAGAAAAAGTTCTTCGGTGACAGGTGGCGATGCAAGGAGAAGGTGGAAGTTCTGGATTTAAAGGGTATGGAGTACTGGCGTATGGGTGGTCAATGTTAAGAGATGCCGGTGAAAGTGCAAAACATTGTGCTTTTATAATTAGCAAAATTTCGATTGGCACAAGTAGTTTTTAACCAGAAACCAACAAGCAAGGCACTTAGCTCCGGATACTTGAGACTGACCTCGCTTCTTTGAGTCGTGGGATCTTACATGTTGGCTTGAATGACATTTTTCTCTTCCAGACTATTAGCCACCATGTACATGCTTCTGAGCAAGTCTTGGGGGGTGTGCGAATAAGCTCATACACTGAGATAGCATATGAGAAGGAATATATGGCTTCATGCATTGTCTACAGGCTTGCCTTCTCGAAGTTCTCATATCGATTCCGCCCGAGCACTTAATCTCCGGAAACAGAAGTAACTATTCCTCTACATGAGTTCTATGGAGTTGCGGATAATCCTAGATAGAACATACATACCAATGTAGGCGAATTTAGCTATGCTGCTAGGTAACAATCACACAGAGTAACGACATTTTCATGTATATCGGATGTTGCCCTCCGACACGCAGGCGGAAATTTAGCAGCTGACCAACTCTTATCGTACATATTCTGTATATTTCCTAGACGATTCTGGAGATACATGGTGGCCTCGGCGAGAATACAGATTGGATTGCGCCATCATATGAAGTGTTACAGTGTGTGTCTGTCGATCACTTAAACCCGTTCGTTTCGGTGAAAGTTTGTTGCACGTTGTTAGTTAAATCGTACCACTCTGTAAGGGTTCAGGAGACACACTACATCAAAGTCGAGTGCATTGTACTAAGATTATTTATCATAGATGTAAATGTAAACGCTATTCTCTTTGACCCTTACTATGTGTAAGATTGCAGAGGTATTCTCTGGTTCTAGTTGGCCCTTCATTTTCCAGTACCTGCCATTCTGTCTGCCACATACCTGGCCTGGAATCTCGTATCTCAAGGGAGCCAAGGGAACACGGAGTAACAGTCACCAGCTCGAAAAACCAAGGAGACTAGGTTGAACGCAATTTTTCAATTAGTGGCAGGTGCCAGATCGATACTTCATTGCACATCCACTAATTCGATGTCTAGACTATTTGGTGGAACAACACACATGTTATATACCTGCTACAAGGTAGGCATGACACAAAGTATGATCATGCTGTAGCTTTTAGATGAGGTATTCAGTGTATAATGCAGGACCTATCACCTATATCAATGCTTTGGAGTGATCATCATGACCAGCAAGCATCCGATCAAGTGCTATTCAAGACGGGAAAAAAACTGTTCATGACGAATCGAACCTAGACTTTACATGTGTCATGGCTCATCCTCCATCACATTCCGCGACGAAATGTTCCTACATAGCTACTTGACTCCCTTGCAAATCATAACGACGGAGCACACAAATATCCTCACAGACATCAGCACGACAATCTCCTTTCCAGCATGCCTACTTCAAGACCACCACTCCCGGCCGCAGAACCATCTTACAACCCTAGGTTCGTCCGTTGTGCCCCCTTTGCAAGTTTCTGTCTTTAATATCTCGTCCCAGTCGCCCGTTCCCAGACGTTTTACCGCTGTATAAATACCCTATCCTGACCTGCCCCGGAAAGTCCATCGTCGTCCTGCACGTTACATTCCCACCAGACGGCTCTACGCCACCTCACACGCACGCGGGTGCTTTCGTCTCGGTCAACGTGACGTCGGGCTACGTCCTCAACAAGATGAACAACGATCCCATGATAATACTCGGGCCGGGAGAATCCTTCACGGAGAGCCCAAAATGCAGGCATATCATTAGTGACAATGCCAGCGCCACGGAGCCGGCAACCATGGTTGCGACTTTTATCGTGGACACGAAGGTTGTGGATGCATTGGGCGTTAATGGGCTGGTAATTATTGATGAAGATTATAGATCATTGGCCGTGGAGAGGAAGCAGAAACCTCCAGCAAATATAGGAGGGACCAGCTAGCTAAATGGAAGCATAGAGTTTAAAAAGACAACCATGAGCTTTGAAATTGACAATTTCTAAACTTAAATCAGCAGGATTGCGAAATCTCCACAACGAGAATTTCTTGACGTGCTATATCGAGCTGGCGTTTCTAGACTTGCTTTTTGCTCGTAAATCCGCCATGCCCAGTGTAAGAAATAGTTTACACTTTGGAGAATGGCTAAATGTCCTTTTAAAGAAAAAAAAGACTTCTTTCATGAGACCCAAGCTTGAACGATAGCATAAACATTGAGCCGACGAGACTGGCTGACCAAAATCACTTAAAAAAAGGGGTAACTCATGCTGGTCATCGTGTCACAACACTGAAGATTCATCTTGATCTCCAGTACTAGATCTCTTCCTTCAACATGCTTATAAAAGACTAATATCAAACATATATTCATAAGTTTCATCTCCATTCTTCACAATGTCTGGTGCCTTGGTCTCCAAAGGGCATCGCCAACGTACCACTTAAGGTTCTCATTGAGACCTTCGTTCGATAGCTCCTTCTAGCCTTCCCTTCGACTTGTAAGAATTCACGAGGCTTTAAATAAGCGTATGAAGTCAGGTCGATATCCAGTGAAGCATTTATTGGCTCCAGAGTTAATCAACTGAGTATCTTGAGACATGCCTTGGGTATCATTACAGGAAAACGTACCATCTTTGGAGGTATCAAAACACTGGGTGCGTACTGGCGCGCTGCGCATGTACACCCCGTAATGCAGCAAGAAACAGACAGACCACAAGAACGAGCTTCTGTCGTATGCGGAGAATTAGTTCATTCGTACTCGTAATGGCCAGGTGATGGGACAAATCGATCATTCGTAAAGTCTGTGGACCTTCACAGTGCCAAGAACATGTTAGGTCTGAGCTGATTGTATTGACCACCTTGTTTACACAACAGAGCATATGGTTATTCGATAAGCCTTACGATATAAAGACTTTTGATTACGACGCATATTTGAATGCGGATGTTGCTAATCCGCCAATTCACGAACTTAATTAATTTTTATGTACAAGCGAGGTGACATGTCAGAGCGAAGGAAAGTCAACTACTGCTATCTAGAACCGAGTGGGGCAATAGCACAAAGTGTTCGCGGCTTCCGAACTGTTGTAAATCATGCTTTGATCTGGAGGGCTAAGTGATGAGATAACTGAGGACTGAAGAACGTGTTGCACCAGGAGGCACTTCTAAATCTAGAAAGGCTTCACCTGCTTGCTCTTGTGTCTTGAGACGCAGAACGAGGGATGAAAGCCCGGATCAGGCACACCCACTTTTACATATTTAATTTACCTCATACTCTATCGAGTACAGTTCTGCAGAGGTGCCATCCGAATGATTTGGTTGAACGGTTTCGTCAGTGATAATTACCTGGAGAAGGAGGGGGATCCACGGTCGATCGAACTCCTTGTGTATCGGGTCTTTGCTCGTGATCTTCGGCCACCAGCTCTCACCAAATCTCACTCTCACTCTCCTTGTGCCAGATCATGTTCCCAAGGGTCAGTCACAACTGGCGGACGAGGTTCAAGAAGTATACTGATGTCACGACATCTTCCCAGGTCTCGATGCGTCTTTTCTCCATCACACCCAAAGATCCGCAGAGCCGTGATGGTGATCTCAAGGTCCCGACCGCAACATAAGCCGATTGGCGTTCCTTAGCCACGATTGGTTAGAGTTCGGCGTGGCTCGGCTGCATGTCTCAGTTGACGTGGTGCGAGAGTGAAACTCCACTTTGAGTCTTGTCTTGTACGCTACATCGCAGCACGTTACCGAACATCAGTCAGTTCGCATGAAGTTCGTCCCAGCAGCTGTGAGCCCGGTGCTTGGGTTAATCCTCGAAAGATTAGACCGGGTGACGAACTGCTGGAGAACGGAACCACCATCGCCCGGAGTACGAGTATACAGAGCGATTTCCATGTTGTGTTGATTCGGGGTTAATGTTTCGTCTGGAGACTACAGTCCTTCTGCCCAGTAACCTAAGAGGTCAAAGCCTGTTTCTAGCGGAAGGTCCGGCTGTTCCCCCAAAGACGCCCTGGCCCGTTGTAAGTCAGCGATGGTTCAGGAACCCGCGCGGTACCTGATTTTAGCACCCGCTCCAGCCAATCGTTAGGACCAATGGGACTGGTGCGTGGTAAAAAGCTGACAGATCGCTTATTCCCCTGAGAAGGACCCATGTGAACGAGCGGCACGGGCTGCCCCTGTTTGAACATCGACACTAGATTTACTACTTGCGGTACGGCACTGTTCGATTCAGTCCTACTGTGTAATAATAAGACTCCGAAGTAGAGCCCGGATCGTACAGTACAGTATCTGCCATCCCCATCGCCAAGTGCGAAAATGGGTCAACCCAGCATGCCGGAATTGCCTATCACTTCGATAAGATTCCACAAATCCCACTACCACGACACACCTTCCAGACTGGACGGGATACTAGCAAAAGAAGTGTGGCCACGCGTCCCAGTACTGGTCCCGTTGGGTTGGAGGTGTTGGTGGGAACATGTTAGTGTTGGTTCCAGTTTATGACCGTTGGGTTAGTTGTGCTTGGACATGGGGAGGAGTGGAAGCTGGCAACCAACAGAAACAAATGCAGAGGGAAAACTTTGCTGGTGGTCCACCAGGAAAGCCACCTAAGGAACCACTTGCGTTGTTTCAAGGATACAGTGAGTGTAACTAGGCGTTATATTTGTCGACCTCCGGCGCTTTGGTGTTGGTAAACGCCGGAGGATGTGCTGCCCAATTCACTGGACATGACTCTGTCTTCGTGGCCTCCTTGCCAGCTTGCCAACTTTCAGTCGGATCCATGCCATATTCCCGGATGCTATACTTTGAAAAGGCATCTGGCAGGGGATGGGAATCGTCATCGCCGGGGCAAAGACCGTGCCTATTGAAGGTGCTACGCAACATCTAATCTACGGTAAACTTGAATTAGCAACGACACAGTCCATGCAGCGAGAACGGAAATACATTGACGGCGTAAGAATGCGTAAGAATAAACAAAGTAGGCTATTTTGATGGTCAGCGCTTCATGATTGGTGGTGGCATCTGTCATGTTTGGGCGTGCGTTGTGGGTTTCGTAAATAGAGTGTGTGGATGGAGCCTCCACATCATCGGTGCAGTGGTGAGCCTGGCCGCCCCACCCAGCACCGAAGGCTAAATCCTGTTCCTCCCCTCCAACTCTCTCTCCCTTCCCTTCCTCTTTCCTCCACCATCCACGACGCGACACCGTCAACGACTTCACGATCTTTCGTTCATAACGCTCCTTCCCTGGCGGACTTTCATCTTGAGGATCATTGCAACTTCATTCTTTTATCCATTGGACATCGAGACATCTGAACTACTTTCAAGTTCCCAGCACTCTTTTATCACTCACACTTCCATACAAAACTGCAAGCCCCCTCCACAGACTGCGTCTGCCATACATTCCTTTGACACCATTATTCATTCTTCATTGAGTTGTTCAGCCCTGCTACAGCAACCTCATATAAAGGTAAGCACATGCTTCGTTATTTGCACCTTCCTCTAGAGCAACGTGGTTGCTGTGTCGGAGTCGAATGCTGTTTTATGGAGATGGCTCTTGGTGAAAACAACGGCTGGTCCATTAAAAGTCCGCAACACAGCAAATGGACTGGCCCTCGAATTTCACAGTCTCTCCACATTCAGTTGAACTCTCCGCGCTCGTTACCAAAAACTCTAATTAAATTGCCTTTCGTTCATCTATTGACATCTCTGTGCCGGTCACAGAATAAATCAACACACACTATCTCACTTCAATTCTTTCGACTCGTTACTTCAATCTTTCAAGATGAAGATCACTACTCTTGCCCTCAGCGCAATCTCTCTGTCCCAGCTTGCTGCGGCTCAACCTCGTCGTAAGCTCTCTCCCCCAAAGACCTTTCGACATTCTCAATGCTAACCTGAACCAGGTCATGCCCACCGCCACATCAAGCGTGATGCTGATGTGATGGTCACCGAGACCGTCGTTGACACTGTCTATGCACAAGCCACTGGCCCCAGTGTCATCATTTTTGTCGACCAAGATGGCAATCCTGTTTCAACCATGACCGAAGGATTGGTCGGAGAGGATGTCAAGCTCTGGAGCACTGCCTTTGGTTCACGCCCAACTCCCGCTGTTGAGGTCCCGGCTGCTGTTGTTAATGTTGCAGCTGCTCCCACATCCTTTACTACTGTCTCGATTGCTCTCGCTGCTACAAGTGAGGCCATTCAAGTTCAAGCAGCTCCAACCACCACATCCGCTGCTCCAGTTGTAGAAAGTCCTGCCGTCGTTTCTCCTATGATACAGGTTGAGGTTGCTGCAGCTTCTAGCCCAGTTGCTGAGGCTCCAGCTCCAGTTGTCGCCCCTACAACCCCCGCTGTTGAAGTTCCGGCAACTTCGTCGGTTGCTTCCGCTCCAGCTTCATCATCCGCATCTTCAGGTTCTTCCGGCTCTGGTTCTGGTTTTGGCTTCTCATACTCCCCTTACCACGGCGACAACAGCTGCAAAACCAAACAGGAGGTTCAGGCTGATTTCGACATGATTGGCGGTGGATACTCAGTCGTACGAATCTATGGTGTTGACTGTGACCAAACTGCCACTGTCCTCTCAGCCGCCAAGTCCAAGGGCCTGAAGCTTTTCGCAGGTATCTATGATATCACCAACCTTGAGGAATCAGTCAAGAAGATCTCTGCAGCAGCAGGAGGCGACTGGAGCGACTTTGATGCTGTTAGCGTCGGAAATGAGGTGGTTAACGGTGGTGGTTCAGCCGCCAGTGTTATTGCTGCCATCGGTACAACTCGTTCTCTGCTGAGATCCGCTGGCTTCACTGGGCCTGTAGTCACAGTCGACACTCTCGTTGCTGCTCGTGCTAATCCTGGATTATGTGATGCATCTGATCGTTGCACTGTCAACTGCCATCCATTCTTCGACGGTCAGGTCGCAGCTGATGGAGCAGGTGACTTCCTCGAGTCCCAGATCCCAACTCTTAGAGCTGTGCTTGCAAACAAGGACCAAGAAATCGTTATCACCGAGACCGGATGGCCATGGCAGGGAGAGACCAACGGTCTCGCCGTTCCATCCAAGTCAAACCAAGCTGCCGCTATCTCTAGCATTAAGAGCAAGTTTGCTTCTAACCCCGCGTCTATCATTCTCTTCACCGCATTCAACGATATGTGGAAGAGCAATACAAAGGCCCAATTCGGAGCCGAACAATTCTGGGGATTCATCGGCGACTCGCCATCTAACTGAGCTGGGCAAAGCGGTGTCCCTAGACTTACTTCAAATATATATTTCTCCCAAAACCCACAGCAATCATTCATGCAAGATGGTAGTACATAGCTTGGCATAAGTTCTTCTTTTTAGGCATAGCTTCTCAGCACCGTTTTGCATTCTTACTTCATGTCCGGCAGCAATAACAGAAACATGGTACATTTAGCACAGAAGAAGGTTTTAAGAGACTATGGATTTGCGGAAAGTTTGCGGGACGGCTGGCTCGTCTGCTTATTTCACATTTTACTTTTTTATGAAATGGCGTTTGTCGGTAAAAATGGTACACGGGAGGATTGATTTGTCACATAGACGGGGTTCATATTCTGAGAAGACCCAGCGGATGCATGTTTCTCAGATGGTTAGTTACAGCAGACTATTTGGGAACTGCTACAATGGGACCTCTGGCCTGGAGCAGAGAACCCTCTCTTTCTCATTGGCATTAGAGCGATTTTTTAGGTTTGAGGCGCACCACAAACTGGCACTCGATCATATACATTCTTGTACATAGGCTTTTGGCAGCTAATAAGTTAACTTACTAGCTGTTATTTCTCAATGGGCAACTGTTGATCAAGATACTGGACGTAACTACTCTGTAATTCTTGTATTCTGTGACTGGATATAAGTAAGGATTAGATATCCCGTATCCATATCGTATAGGATGCTATATTGTGCAATATTGGCTAGAGATTCTATATACATTTGCCGCATCTTCGATACCAGATCCTCAAGAACTAGCAGTCTTCACTTCTGCCATATCATAATGCCCCGTCTGCTGCGCATGCTGGCTAGCCTGTGCCTGTCCGTACACAACCGCCTTGCAGATCTCGCACTGGATCGCCATCCCCCCGGTATCAGTATAGTAGTTCTTGCCTTGCAATATGCGACAGAGATCTTGCGCTTTGATCAATATCTCATCATCGTAAGTAGGCCATACTCGTAGATCGAATTCTGGAGGGTTTGTGGCGCGGGTGTGTGGTGGTTCGGAAGGTGACTGCACAATGGTGTCGTAATGTATTCCAGAGTAAACCAGTATGCATCGTGTAGCGGCACCTTCGTTGAATCTATCAACACGGAGAGACTTCACGTCGATACTGCAGATTTCGAGATCGAAGTGTTTAGACAAGATGCCCATTTCTATAGCACCGCCCCAAGCCTCGGAGGTTTGTATCCAGCGACAATAGTCGTCAGGTTCTTGCTCCAGAACGACGCTTGAGTAGAGGTCGGGTTGCGATTGGATGGCGGATGCGACGAGGGAACGTAATTCGTGCATGCTAAGGTCGTCGCCGGGGAGAACGGCTGTACCGAAGGCGCGGAAGAGGCACGAATTATCATCGGGCATCACGCGGAGGACTGGATGTGTTGTCAGTTTGTTCGATGATGAGAAGATAGTTTGTTAACTTGTAGCTTACCAACAGTAGCTCCTCGCTCTGGAAAGGGCACTTCTGGGACTTCGCCCTCCAGTTCTTTCTTCTTCAGAGCTATCAGCTCTTCCTTCTTTGAGGTTGCTGATTTCATTTCTTTCACCGGCGTTTCTATTGGTGACTTTTGCACCAAAGGATGTGACCCTTGAGGTTCATCTTTTGCACTGATCGTCAGCTGTTCCCCGTCTAGCTTCACATTTAAATCTGTCAACAGTTGTGATTTCTGATCTGCCTCTATCGGGAATGGCTTTGGTGGATAGCCGTACTTGATGTCGAAGGAGGAGAGCGAGGTTTGCTCGGTGACCTGCGATAGCAAATCGCTGACTGTTGCATCGTCTGGGAGAGTGAGAGTTGAAGAGCCACCGGGCGCCCGTAATCTAACTCTCATTTTAGGCTTCTTTGTAGTTTTCTGAAGGAGA
>Ga0247807_10000991_pt1 | contig 17380 bp, 9 predicted proteins | sample UWRJL074202C1_FD_179931 | JGI IMG/M metagenome (GOLD analysis project Ga0247807, IMG submission 179931) | Plant litter microbial communities from Arlington Agricultural Research Station in Wisconsin, United States - UWRJ-L074-202C-1 | ecosystem: Environmental > Terrestrial > Plant litter >...
TAAGTACACCATCCACTACATATAGCGGTCCTGAATTTCCAATCGTACCTAATCCACGAATAGTTACTTTCATGCCTTCACCAGGCTGACCTGATGAGGAGGTAATCTGTACACCAGGGCTCTGCCCCTGTAAACCCTGTAAGGCATTAGTGGTACTTTGTTTTTGCAATGTTTCCCCTTTAATCTGTACCGTTGCGCCTGTAACGAGTTTTTTCTGCTGAACGCCATAACCGACCACTATAACTTCATCCAGATCCTGCTGACCATCATTTAAACTTATGTTCAGTACATTTTCCTGCTGCACGATAACTTCTCTGGCCATAAAGCCGATAGAACTGATTTGCAAAATATCTCCTGTTTGTGCACTGATCACATAGAAGCCTGTATTATTAGTTCCTGTACCTCCTGTTTTACCTTTTATCCTGACCACTGCTCCCGGAATGGGCTGCCCGTCTGCCACTGCAGTTATTTTACCAGAAATCTGGCGCTGCTGGGCAAATAATGAATGACTAAAAACAAGTAAAAAGAAAAACATCAGCAGAAAGATATTTACCTTTTTAGAACTAGATTTCTTCTCCATGCCGTTCATAACGATTTAGTATTAATTGGTTCATATTATATTTGGTTTTTTGGTTGCTGTTCAAAAGGAGAACGGACTCATAACTTCAGCTCAGTCTGTTTCCCTGTATAAGAAAATTTATGGTCTGCTTTCTGGTTAAAATCTAATGGTTTCCCTGATTTTGGGCCGATGACTATAATGCTGAAATTCCGTTGAGAAAGCATCCCTTTAAATTTCCCTTTCCTGTCACTCACCTGAAGTGTCCTGGTTTTTTCAGTATAGCTGAAATCAATGTTCGAGAATGCACCATGCTCATAATTGTAATTAGTCCCTTCATCTTCATAAAGAGAAAATGAAACATCTTTACCTGTATAGATAAAAAGAACAATAGGATCTGCTGCTTTTTCTGTGGTATATTGCAATTCCGGTCCGGTAGGAAGAATAGTTCCTTCTTTCACATAAACAGGCATTTTATCATAAGGTGTCTCTGCATTTATTTCCTGTCCGCCTTTAAAATATCTGCCTGTATACAAATCATACCAGCCTTGCCCTTCAGGCAGATAAACTGCTCTTTTACGTTCTTTGTACCGATATACAGGATTAATCAATAAGGAAGGGCCAAACAAATAAGAGTCATTCAGGTTAGCCGCTTTCAGGTCTTTTGGGAAATCCATCATCAAACCGCGCATCATCGTATAATCATGGTGATAGATGTTTCCTGCTAAAGAATAGATATAAGGCATCAACCTGTATCTCAACTTATTATAATAGAGCATACTTTGATAAGCCGGATGATTTTCTGGTGCAATATTATAGATCTCCCTGTAAGGGAACTGTCCGTGTACCCTGAACAGAGGGACAAATGCACCAAACTGATACCATCGGGTGTTGAGTTCTCTCCATTCTTCCAGATCAGCACCTTTGGCCATTTCATAACGCTTTTCTACAGAAAAACCACCAATATCCATGGTCCAGTAAGGCATTCCGGAAAGCGAAAAATTGATACCAGCACCAATCTGGCTTTTCATATCTTCCCATCTGGAAGCAATGTCCCCGCTCCATGCAGCGGCAGCATAACGCTGTAAACCTGCATAGGCAGAACGTGTCAGGATAAAGACCCTGTTTAATGGATTAGCTTTGCGCTGGCCTTCATATATCCCTTTGGCATTGACTAGTGGAAAAGCATTAAAATAGGTTGTTGATGAGCCCTGGTAGGTTGGTGTCATCAATTCTTTTCTGATTTCTACCGGCAAATTAGAATGCATATCCGGTTCTGTAGCATCCATCCACCAGGCGTCTACCCCTTTCTGATATAATCTTTTATTAACCAGGCTCCAGAAAGCTGTTCTTGCTTTTGGGTTAAACGCATCATAAAAGGTATTGGAATAACCCTTTCCAATCCAGTCACGACGACCGTCTGCAATATTTCTTTGATATAAAAAATTATTTTTATTAAAATCATCATAAATATCAAAGCCTTTATTAAACTTTGGCCATACAGAAATCATCAGGTTGACATGCTGTTCGTGCAGCGTTTTAATCATCTCTTCAGGTTTTGCAAAACGTGCCGGATCAAACTGCTGGCTCCCCCATTCGGGTTCTTTCCAATAAGACCAGTCGAGTATAATATTGTCCAGCGGAATCTTCCGTTTACGGAATTCTTTTGCAGTGGATAGCATATCATCCTGTGTTTTATAACGTTCCCTGCTTTGCCAGAACCCCATAGCCCATTTTGGCATTAATACGGCTTTTCCTGTCACTGTGCGGTATCCGGAAATAACCTGATCTGCATTTTCTCCGGAAATAAAATAATAATCAACAGCCGGGCCCGATTCTGACTGTAAGCCAAAAGTGTTTTTTAAAACTTCCGGTATTGGGGGCAAACAAGTTAAACCTAAATAGGATTCGCCCCCATCCGGTGTCCATTCCATTTTTATACTCACCTTCTTATTCTTCTGAAGCTCCAGATCAAGAATAGCAGAACCAGGATTCCATGCCTGGCGCCAGTAATCGGCAACCAGTTTACCATCCACCCAGACTTTAATATACCCGGCATACTTCAGCTGCAATTGATACAGCCCACCTAAATCACTTTCAACTGCACCCTGGTAAGTTACTATAGCATCTTTCATTTTAATGCTGTCCGGAAATTTATGCTGATCTGTTAACCAGTTCATTGAAATTTCTGATACCGGCCGGGTAAACAAAATCTTTTCCGGAGAAGTTTTTTCTGCATAACTTGCGGTAAGCCAGCCTTCATTGTTATTTTTAGAAAACAATCTGAATGCATTTAAAGGTTGATAATCCCGTACATCACCCACACGGGTAATAGAATAATTGTCCCATAACAGGCCATATCCTTTATTAGAAATCACAAAAGGAACAGCAATCTCTGTATTATACTGAACAAGATCTACCCGTCTGCCTCTGTAATTGACTATTCCCTGCTGGTGCTGACCTAATCCATAGTAGGCTTCACTTTCCTGCGCATCAAACAGCTGGGAAACCTGATAAGATAGTTCCCCATTAAAGAGCTGCGGAATTAAGGATGCACCAGTTACTTTACTTTGCGCCAATAATAGCTTATCCTGAAGATCACGATAGGTGACTAATCCTGTTTCGGCAGAAACTTCAACTTGAAGTGCTTTCGTTTTTAAGATAACCAGGTCTTTCACTGTTGTAGCAGAGAAGTCTGTAGCAGCATCAGCTGGTTTAATTGACATCAGACTCTTATTTTTCGGAAAATAAGGAGTTGCCACAGCAGTTATATGGATAATATGATCAGATACTGGCTCAAGGCGAATTTTTTTAATTCCTGATAAAGAATGCTGAATAGAAATTTCTATTCCTGAATCTGTTTTTACATAGTTTACCTTTTCTTGTCCATTTACCTTAAGGCAGAGCAATACACTGCCTAAAAAGATCACGGAAATGACCCTGATTTTGCGCATAGAAATAATTACAGTTTATATTGGTTGATGATTGCTAAAGTATCAGGAAACCTGGCAATCAAGGGCATCCAAATGATAACAAATGGGTATCAAAATGTTAACAAAACGTATTTAAATGAATTAAGAAGATGGTTTATCTGATTTTGTCTGGGCATATACAGAAGGCAGGATATTGAACTCCTGTTTAAAATATCTGCTGAAATGTTTCGGATTACTAAACCCTACTGCATAAGCCACTTCGGCAACAGTCATTTGTGATTTCAGCAGTAGCTGTTTTGCTTTTTGTAACCGGTAAAAACGAATATAGGCTATGGGTGATTTCCCGGTTAAAGGAAGGATTTTTTTATACAAACCAACTCTGCTCATATTCATATCCGCACTTAACTGGTCTACAGAATAAGAAGAATCATCAAGGTGCTTTTCTATAAACAAAGAAAGCTGCCTGATAAATTTGTCATCTACAGATTCTACTTCAGTCTCTGAGGGTTTAAACTCCACCTGTTTCTGGTAAGTCTTTTTTGACAGCGCCTGCTGCTGAAGCAGATTTCTGATTTTTGATAACAGAATTTCAAAATTAAAAGGTTTGGTCATATAATCACTGGCCCCTGTTTCCAGTCCGGTCAGTTGCTGATCATCTGTAGTCAATGCGGTCAGCAGGATCACCGGTACATGAGCTGTACGCTGATCAGATTTAATTTTTCTGCAGAGATCAATGCCATTCATTTCTGGCATACTCACATCACTGACTACCAGATCAGGATGAACAGAAAGGATTTTGCGCCATCCCTCTTTCCCGTTAGCGGCCTCTATAACCTGATAGGATTCTTTCAGGTTATCTTTCAGATAGAATCGAAAATCTTCATTGTCCTCTACAAGGATTAAAACAGGTTTTTTACTTTTCCAGGCAAATTCTTCTTCCGCTGCTACCGGAGTCTGTAAATCAATGGTCTTACGGCTTCTCTCCTGCAATACCAGAGATACAGTAAATCTGCTTCCCTTATTCACTTCACTATCTGCTTTTATATGTCCACCATGTAATTTAACAAATTCTTTAGTGATGGACAGGCCAATACCACTTCCCTGATTTACAATAGAATCCGGCATATCATTCTGGAAGAACCGCTCAAAAATCCGTTCCTTTTTATCTCCTGCAATACCGATACCTGTGTCAATGACTTCCAGTATCAGCCTGGTCTGATTTTCCCCGCTAAACTCAGCATTAAGTTTCACACTGACCTTTCCGCCCTCTGGTGTAAATTTAAAGGCATTAGAAAGCAGGTTAAATACAATACGCTCTATTTTATCATGATCAAAAAGTACAATCAGGCTCTCTCTTCCGGTCTGAAACTGAAAACTAATATTTTTCCTGTCTGCTACATCGCCAAAAGAAAGACAGAGTTCCTTTACAAAAGAAATAATATCACCCGTTTTGGGATGAAGTTTTAGTTCCTGCACTTCCATTTTCCTGAAGTCTAATAGCTGGTTAACCAGGTTTAGCAATCGTTTTCCATTCCTGTGAATCAGCTGGAGCTGCTGCTTTTCTGAATCCCCGGCCTGCTTAATCAGTTTCTCTAATGGGGTAATAATTAAAGACAAAGGAGTTCTGAATTCATGGCTCACATTGGTTAAAAACTTTATTTTAAGCAGATCAAGCTCATGCATCCGTTTGGCTTGCTGACGTTCCTGTTTGAGCAGGAACTCTTTTTTCAGACGAAGGATTCCTCTGTGCCTGATCCACAAAAGTGTACCCCCAGCCAACAGTACATAAAAGAGATAAGCTATCCAGGTTCTCCAGAATGGAGGAGAAATTATAATCCTCAGATCAGATTGGTTATTGATCCAGTTCCCGGATGCATCAGTGGAAAACACTTTAAAAATATATTCTCCCGGGCTAATATTCGTATACACAGCCCGATGGCTATTTTCCTTTAACTCCTGCCAATGCTGATCAAAGCCCTCCAGTTTATAACGGTATTTAATTTTTCCGGGATTGAAAAAATTGAGTGCAGCAAGCTCCAGGGTGAAACCATTCTGATAGTATTTCAATTCAATCTTATCCGTAAAAATGATAGATTTATTTAATAACACACGCCCATCAATCCGTTCTCCGATCCTGACATCTTTATTTTCAATCTGCAAACCGGATAGGAGTATGACAGGTTTACTATGGTCGCTGCGAATGTTTTCAGGCCGGAAAAGATTAAACCCATTCGCCCCGCCAAAAATGAGTTCTCCCGTCCTGGTTTTATATCCGGCATTTGCATTAAATGCATTTCCCTGTAAACCATCATCCTCATCATACTTTTTGAAAGTATAGGAGAAATCAGATTTATGTTTTTTAACAATAATATTAAACAATCCATTGGCTGTACTCAACCACAAATTTTTGTTATTATCTTCTATTATTTTTAATGTTGCCTTTTCCTGCAGTCCATCTTTAACTTCAAAATTCCGGAATTCCCCTGTTTCAGGATTCATTCTGCTCAACCCATCCCGGGTTGCTATCCAGATAAAACCATAACTATCCTCCATCAGATCATAAACCACGTTATTGATCAATGTATTGGATGCTCCTGCTTTACTTTCATAATGGATAAACCTGCCATCTGTTTTCAGCTTATCGACCCCATCCGAAGTACCAATCCAGATGTTACCCTTTTTATCCTCCAGCAGACAAGAGATGAAATTTGATCGGATACTGTTTTTTTTATCCGCCTTTTTATGAAGAAATATGTTCGTATTTCTATCCAGTTTATCTAACCCGCCAGTCAGTGTAGCAATCCATAAATTTCCCTGATGATCTTCTTTAATATCCCAGACCCTGTCATCTGCCAAACTTGTGGTATCCTGAGGATCATGTCTGTAATGTTTAAAATTCCTGCCGTCAAAACAATCCAAACCACCAAAATAAGTACCGATCCATAATTTCTTCTGCCGGTCAATAAACAAACTCACAATGATGTCATTGCTCAGGCTGCGTGGATTACCCTGCTGATGTCTGTAATTTTTAAACTGCCCGGTTTTACGGTTAAAATAAAAAAGGCCACCTCCATTTGTACCAATCCACAGATTTCCCAGATCATCTTCAGCAAATCGATTCACATCATCATAGTTCAATCCATTTGGATTAGATTTCTGATGTCTGTAAAGAGGGAATTTGAGTATTTTCTCATGAAAAAAGCTAACTCCTTTTTTAAATGTGCCGGCCCAGATAATGCCGGAAGGATCTTTATATAAACGGGTAATGCTGTTTTGTCCTATACTTTTAAGGTCATCCTCATTATTGAGCAGATAGCTGATACTAAAATCCTTTTTGTTCAGCAGGTTAATTCCGCCATGATCTGTTCCGATCCAGATCAGCCCATCCTCATCCTGTAATATTCCACTGATCAGATTACTGTTTAAAGCTGCTGGCCCTTTATCTATAAATCGCTTTGTTTGAGTAACAGGATTATAATAGTCTATTCCCTGCTGATTATTGATCGTATAGATCCATAAGTCTGCACTATTATCTAAAAACAATTTAAAATCCTGAAAATCTGCTGGATTTTTCTGCTGAAAAATAAGGATACGTTTCAGTATCCTGCCTGATTTTCGATGGAGCATTTCAATAGTTTTATTGCTATGAATTATCCATATATTTCCATTAAGATCTTCTTGAATAGCAGTAACTGCCGTATTAGCCAATGTATGCGGATTGTTCTTTTCAAATTTCAGGTGGGTAGTTTTCCCTTTTGAAACTTCGTATTTAAAAATCCCTTCCTCAGCAGCATTAAACCAAAAATCACCAGCACTATCTTTCAGAATGTTATGAATAACTTTAGCATTGATATTTATTTTTTTCAGATAGCTTTTTACATTTCTGGTAAAAGTTTCTGTTTCAGAATTATAAATATTCGGGCCAGTGCGGGTTTCGAGATATAACTGATTGCCTGGCAATTCAAAAATATCAGTAATAAAATCGTCACTGACTGAACTGCTGTTCCTGGGATCATGTTTAAAAACTTTAAATTCATGTCCATCAAAACGGTTGAGTCCGGAAAGTGTGGCGAACCAGATGAAGCCTTTCGCGTCCTTTAATATTGCATTTACCTGATTATGAGATAATCCACCGGACAGATTCAGCTGTGAAAACTGAATCTGTCTACGCTGCGGAAAAACTTTGGATGAAATCAGAAATAATATCAATAGGGTTAGAATTTTCCTTTGCAACATTAGCGCTGATGTATTATAAATTTAAAATTTATCCTCATTTAGAAAAGCTCAACACAATATAGCATTTTTATTAACTGATAATACTCTCCCTGCGACTAACTCCTATATTCTAGGTACGATTAGATGGAAAGTGATAATAATAATCATCAAGAATCATTTCAATAGTTAACCTGTTTCGGTGATTTGTAAAATCTATCCAATTCAGAAGATCATAAAAGCTTTTTTTCGCCTCATATTCATTTCCTTTTCTGGGTCTTATTTTCCGGATATCTGCCACATGATGAGCAGCCTGGGTTTGATACTGCGTCCTTACACCTTCTGATATTTGGGGGGAATCGAGCAAGCGGACTATCATGCGTGCAAAGTGTTCAATGCTTTTCAGTTCTGACGTTTTCAAAACAGTTAAATCGCTGTTTCCCAGGATCTGCAGAATGGTTTCATGGAATACACATATTTCATTATAAGTGTATTTAGCATTGATTGAATCAATTGCTTTCTGCTCCTTTAGAAAACCTGATCTATTTAACTTTTTCATACTCATTTTGATTTTAGAATTTTAATGAGTCTCTTAAGAATGGAGTTTTTAATCAAAAATAAGGTTGGACTTCACTGTTTTTACCCAGGGACCACCAAAACCCTCAGAACTTATCTTCCCGCAATAAAAACCGGTGGTTGATGTGCGAGACTCTATTTTAATTAATCATTATTTTGGTAATCCGTTTTTGGGATTAATGAGATAGAAGTAATCATTTTCATGGCGGGTAGCTACGGGCGATTCAAAGTTGTCATCACTTTTTTGAAAACCAATTATCATGGTTTCAGATAACAATGTAACCGGGTACTGAAGTTTTTTTATTGCTTGTTTCATTATAATAGGATTGAAATTTTGGTACATACAAACGTACTCATAACCCCATTATATCTGTTAATGATATTATTTATTTTATTAGTCAATATTAATTTCAATAATACAAAATATTGTATCAATTATTTAACATAAAATTGAGCAGATATACTCCGCCCTGATTTAATCCCTGGCATTACCTCTTCTATATTTTATCATCAAAACTGCTCATGTACTGGGGTAGTGCTATAGGGGTTGTGGCATAGGTTGAACTAGCATTGAAGTAGCGTTCAACTACCCTTGAAGTACCTCAGGCTACTTCAACCCTTCTTCAATCCTACTTCAATACTAGTTCAATGTATACCACAACCCCTACAGTACTATACCAAAACCAGTGCGCAATAGCTATATTTGCTTTTAATTTTAAGCTTACCAATAAATATGACTAACCGGCTGTTCAGAACTGTCTGAACCAGAATCTGAAATTTTACTGCCGGACCTCAAATTTTTCCCTTGCCGCATTTATTCCCTGCATATTTGATTGTGCCCATTCGGTAAGATTTTCAATCAGCGGCAGCAGGGTCAATCCTCTTTCTGTAATACTATATTCTACCATTGGCGGAACTACCGGGTATATTTTTCGCTTAACCAGGTCGTCTGTTTCCAGTTTTCGCAGAGTGATAGTCAGCATTTTCTGAGAAATATCACCTATACACTTTTGAAGCTCATTAAAACGTAACTTTTCTGTACTGCCTAAAATTACAATGACAAGAATTGACCATTTATCGCCAAATCTGTCCAAAACATTTCTGACCGGGCAAAGACTGTTATAATCGATAGCTTGTACTTTTTTTTTCGTATTATCTTTCTGATAATCAACCATAGTTTCATTGTGGTAAGTAGGTGAGTTAAAAGTGCCTTCTTGTCAAATTGAATGTTAGCATTTACATTTGATTCACAAGCATAAACTAATAATATTCCTTGAGTAAGACATAATTATCAACGTCAAAAAAGTTAAATAGTTGCAATTACAATAACAAGAATGTTACAATAATGCAAATTTGCAGTTCGACTATGAAAAACTTGAAGAGCATCATCCAGGGATGCGCGATCAGAGATAGAACAAGCCAAAAGCTGCTTTACCAAATGTGGTATACATTTGCGATGGGAATCTGCCTCAGGTATGCAGAAAGTGCTGCTGAAGCTGTCAGAAATATGAATGAAGGATTTTTCTTTATTTATGATCAAATATCAACAGATGAACATTCAGATTGCTTTGAGGTATGGTTAAAAAAAATATTTATTGGAATTTTTATTGAACAGTCACGTCGTGGAATTCAGATGACCACCGCTTTTGATCATGATCTTACAGTATCGGCCAGTGATTCAGATCTCAATAACGATTTAAAATATGCTCAGCTTATAACGATTATGCAACAGCTGCCTCAGGAACAAAGAACATTTTTTAATATGTATGCTATAGACGGCTACACCTGCAAAGAGTTATCCAGCATTTTCAGGATCAGCGAAGTGCATTCTAAATTGATCATAGCTATAGCCAGACAGAAGCTATATCAATCATTTTCAACCAGAAAACCCGAAATTTAAATAATTCTTTTCACTCCCGGAATCAGTAAAACAAATGCTCCGAGTATAAAGCTGCCCAATACGGCTAAAGGAGCTACCTTTTGTTCCGGCGCAGACACACTAAACATTATCTTCAGCAATATGCTGAATTCTCTATAAGTATATTTATATATTTGGCTTATGGAGGGGGAAGAACGCGCCGCACTCAGCATCATTGAATTTGAAGTACTCTTTCGTAAGAATCATAAATTCTTGTGTATGGTAGCTATGGACTACGTTCATGATCCACATATTGCTGAAGATGTAGTGCAGGATTTTTTCATCAGCTACTGGCAGAGACGTGATCATGTGCAGATCAATACCAGCTTTGAGGCCTATGCGCGCAGGGCAGTAAAATATAAAAGTATCGACTATCTTCGAAAAACTGCTATTACTGAAAAACTCAATACAAGGCTGACGATAATCGAAGAGCAAGCAGTGCTGCAGCAGGAACAGGAAGATCAGGAACTTCAGCACCAGCGCTATATAAAAATCATGGAGATGATTCAGGCACTGCCACAGGATCGCAGAAATATTTTTATACTCCATGCGATGGAAAAACTCAGTTATATGCAGATTGCTGAAAAACAAAGCATTTCCATCAACACTGTAAAAACACAGTTGCGGAGAGCTTATACCGCACTAAGAAGCAAAACTCTTGGTCTGCTTATAGGAATACTATAGATTTTAAATCACTAATAATCAGATATTTAATTATTATTGATATCTTTTTTTTTTTTTAGTGTCACCCATTTCCCACTTTCTTACGACACCTTGTTGATATGGATAATAAACTCACCCCATTTAATCCTGATTGGGATAAAATTCTGGAAAAACTGGAGAAAAATCAGGATGCCGGTCTGGAACTTAGTCCTGAAGAAAAAAATCTGCTTAAAGAACTTCAGGGGATCAGAGCGGATGCTGCAGAAGCTTTAAAAATATACCAGGCATTCGATACCAATAGCAAGTGGGCTGAATTCAGGGAACAGGTAAAACCTGAAACCCCTTCTAAAAGTCCTGTCCATGAAGTTCGTCGTCAGCCCATTAGTTTATGGCTGAAGGTTTCAGCTGTTGCGGCAGCAATATTTGTGATAATTGCCATCGGACTCGTGTTTCAGAAAGGCAGTCAGCAGCAATCGGTTAATATTTTTCGTAATGATATTCCAGCGGGTAAAAACTCGGCAACACTAACCCTTGACAACGGTAAGAAAGTTCTGCTTTCGGAGGCCGGCAGCGGAAAATTTGCTGATGAAGCGGGAGTCGTTATCAGTAAATCAGCCGATGGCAAGTTAATCTATAGTGAAAATGGTCAGCATGCAGATGCTGCAGGTAAAATGCATCTGCTATCTACTGTAAATGGGGAAAGCTACAGGTTACAACTGCCCGATCACAGTGAAGTGTGGCTGAATGCCTCTTCTTCGATCAGGTTCCCGGCATCTTTTGCCGGTCTGAAAGATCGTAGCGTAGAACTGAAAGGAGAAGCTTACTTTGAAATTGCCAAGGACAGGAAACATCCTTTTATTGTGAAAACTGATCAGCAGGAAGTACAGGTACTGGGAACGCATTTCAATATCAACAGTTATCAGGATAAACAGCAGACCAGTACTACCCTGCTGGAAGGGAGTCTGCGGATTACCAACAGGCATAAAAAAGAACAGCTGATCAAACCAGGGGAAACTTCGCTGGTGAACAACGGTACAGAAATCCTGATTTCTCCTGCTGACCTTAAATCGGCCATGGCCTGGAAAAACGGGTATTTCCGCTTTAACGGAGAGCAGATTGATGAAGTCATGCTGAAACTCAGCCGATGGTATGCTATTGATATCGCCTATCAGGGAACTATATCCAAAGAAAAATTCAGCGGGAAAATCTCCCGGTATAAAAATATCAGCGAAGTGTTAAATATGCTAAGCTATTCCAATGCAGTCAGATTTAAAGTGGAAGGAAGGAGGGTGACCGTAATGCAATAAAAACTACCTGAAATTTAACTGCCAGACGAACCAACAAAATACCAGCCCGACGCCAATCGAACTGGTATATCAAACAAGCTGGCTATCAACAAAATTGTCAACTAACCGCTTAAGGCCACGATCTCAAAATACAAAGCCAAAAGCCAGAACCAACCTAAACAAATGTACAAAAATTGCACTCATCTGCTGTGCCTCCCGCACGCGCAGTCTAAACTATGGAGAATCATGAAGCTAACCACTTTTCTCTTATTTGCATTGATCATGCAAGTCAGTGCTGGAACTTATGCACAGAAGATCACGTTATCCGCAAAAAATGCAGAACTGTTCAGGATTTTTGACCGGATCAGTGATCAGAGCGGATATGATTTTATGATCACCTATTCATTGCTGAAAGATGCACACAAAGTAAATATCAATGTGAAGGATGCAGAGCTGAAAGATGTTCTGGATGAAATTTTCAAAAATCAGCCGCTGGAATTCAGCATCGGCAACAAGACAGTACTGATCAGAAAAAAGGAACTTAGTTTCGTTGATAAACTGATCAGCCGGTATCAGGAGATTGATGTGAGAGGAAAAATTCTTGATGAGCATAACCTTCCTCTTCCGGGAGCAACAGTAAAGGTCAAAGGGACAAAGAAACATACGCTTACGAATTCAAATGGTGAATTTAATCTAAGTAATGTTGATGATCAGGCTGTTCTGGTCATTTCGTTTCTGGGTTATCAAAGTAAGGAAATTGCTGCTCAGGAAAATACAGGAATCATTAAGCTGACCGAACAAACGGGTCAGCTGGAAGAAGTTACCGTCTCTACCGGATACCAGACACTCCCAAAAGAGCGTGTTACCGGAGCATTCTCCACTATCCCGGTAAAAAAACTCGAACAGCAGCGCCTGAGCAGTCTGAATTCATTATTGGAAGGCAGGGTTGCAGGATATAACAATGGCCTGATCAGAGGAACGACCTCGATGAGAGGCGTGACCAATCCTTTATATGTGATTGATGGCTTTCCGGTAGAAAACACAAAATACAATACCAATGGGACAATTACAGAGAACCTGCCGGGATTAAATCTGGAAGATATTGAAAGCATTACTGTGTTAAAGGACGCTGCAGCGGCTTCTATTTATGGAGCAAGGGCAGCAAACGGAGTCGTTGTTATTGTCACAAAAAAACCTAAAAAAGGAAAAGTTCAAATCTCTGCCTCGAGTACACTGACAATTTCCTCAGATGCAGTATATACCGGAAACCTGACCAGTTCGGCAGATATTATCGATCTGGAAAAAGAGTGGGAAATCAGAAATCCAAAATTAAAGGATGCAAATTCTGGTGCTTATGCAGCCAACTTATTAACCAATGCAGGTTATCAGAGCCAGGGAATTAAAGCAATCCTGGCAAAATATGCAGGGACATTAACTCAGGCGCAGCTGGATGGGAAGTTAAATCAACTGGCATCAGCTGGCTATCAATACTATGAAGATGTCAAAAAATATAGCAAGCGTAACCCATTTTATCAGCAATATAATGTGAGTGCCGGCACGGCTTCTGAAAGCAATTCTTTTTATTCTTCACTCACCTATCGCAACGATAAATCTGAAAATAAATATACAAAAGATGAAACCCTCGGCTTAAATATAAACAATACTACAAAAATCAATAAATGGCTGACACTGGAACTCAGCAATTACCTGTCTTATAATAATACTGCACAGCAAAGTTATAACACTTCATCTCCGGGTTATACCTATTTGCCATATGACAGGCTGGCCAATGAAGATGGAACTAACTTTACCTCCACTGCTGCTTCGCGCCTGAGTGCAAATACGATGTCGCTGATCAGTACCAATGGCCTTTACAACATGGACATTACGCCATTGGATGAGCAGGGCCGTAACCTTGGTATGTTAAAAAGTTTTAGCAACAGGTCATTCGTTAAATTAAATGCAAATATCACTAAATGGCTGTCTTACCGTTCTACTTTTCAATATGAGTTTGGTTCAGACCGCTTTAACAGGTTGTATGAAAAAAACTCTTATTATGTGAGAGACATGGTCAATGGCTACGCTGGAAAGGTTGGTCAGGGGCCGGTAACTTTTAACATGCCTTATGGGAACATCAATTACGATCAGAATAATTTTACTTCTGCCTATAATTTCCGTCAGCAACTCAATATCGACAAAACATTTGGAGATAAACATAACCTGACTGCCATTGTGGGTACTGAGATAAAAAATACAAAGCTGGAATTTAAAGATCAGTATCTGTATAACTACGATCCGAATGTATTGACGTTCGATCTGATCAATGCCAAAGCGCTGGCCGCAGTACAGGGTGCAATTCTGGGTGGTAAATATTTTTCGAATGATGATATCGCCACTCAGCGTGAAAATATAAACAGATTCGTGTCTGTCTACGCGAATGCAGCTTATGCCTATGACAGTAAATACCTGGTAACAGGTAGTTTGCGCTGGGACCGTTCCAATTTATGGGGCACCAATTCTAAATATCAGAATAAACCCCTGTGGTCTGTTGGTGGCGGATGGAATATTTATAAAGAATCTTTCTTTAATGCAGCATGGGTAGATCTGCTGAAATTAAGGGTATCGCATGGTATTGGCGGAAATATCGCTAAGGATGCAGCGCCATACCTGACGGCTTATTACAATAGCAACAATAATGTAGGTGGCCAGTCGGGCGTGGTAGGTTCCCGGCCAAATCCCTTATTGTCATGGGAAAAAACGACGACTAACAACATCGGTACTGATTTTGCCCTGTTCAAAAACCGCATCAGCGGATCTGTTGACTACTACCATAAACAAGGTAAAGACCTGCTGGCAAGTACCATGGGTGTACCAACAGAAGGATTTGGCTTTTCTACTTATGCGATCAATAATGGGGAAATGACGAACAAAGGAATTGAGATCTCTATCTCTGCCGATGTGATCCGGAGCAAAGAGCTGACCTGGAATACCAGTATTTTATATGCGCACAACAAAAATAAGGTGACTTATGTTAACATCGAAGCACCAGTTTATTATTTGCAGCTGGATCAGCCACAGGCATATCCACGGATCGGAAATCCTTACAATGCCATTTATAGTTACCGTTGGGCAGGATTAAATGCAGATGGCCTGCCTCAGGTTTACAATGAGAAAGGGGAAAAAGTATTAAGTTCACCAGCAACTTTAGGATCTATTGTTTACAGCGGCTCTACAGTTCCTGTTTATAGCGGTTCATGGAATAACCTGCTGGAATATAAAAACTTCTCTTTTTCATTTTTGCTGACGTTTGAAGGTGGAAATAAGATGAGAAATACATTTTTACCAGCACTGGGAAGCTCCTATAATGGAGCCCTTGGGGGTTATGTAACTGAAATTACTGCGGTAAATAAAGAAATTACCAACAGATGGAAAACTCCTGGTGATGAGAACAGAACTGATATTCCAAGATTGGTGTTTGCAGAAGATCCGGCCTATAACAGCCAGAGTGCTGATATCTATCAAAAAGCAGATATCAATGTGATTGATGCGTCAAATATCCGCCTTAGAAACATCTCCATTGCCTACCGCTTACCGAAAGCGTTTATCAAAAAAGCAAACCTGGAGAATTTAAGGTTCCAGTTTAATGTGGAGAATGCATTTACGATAGCGAAAAGCAAAGAAGCTAAATATTTACTGAATGGATATCGCCCGGCAAATTATGTATGGGGTATTTATGTTAATTTTTAAAGCAAGAAGAGATGAAAAAGATATTATCAAATACACTGAAAATCTCAGCACTGATACTATTAGTTAGTTTGAGCAGTTGCAAGAAATTTCTGGATGTTGTTCCCAAAGGAGTAAAAATTCCAACTACGCTGGCCGACTATGAAGCAATGATTCGTGATGAATATGGAAACCAGCGTACAACCATTACGCAGGCGGTACTCTTAATGAATGATAAGTTTGAAACTACAGCAAACCTGAACTATTATCCATTATACTCGGCAAATTATTTCTGGAATGAGAATGCGGACAGGATCGCACTGAATAACAGTGACGAGACAACCTATTACAATGCCTATACCGCAATATCGACTAGTAATCTCCTGATTGAGCATGTTCCTTCTGCTACAGAAAGCTCAGAAGCGGATAAAGCGCAGCTGGTTGCCCAGGCAAAAGTTTTAAGAGCACTAAATTATTATGTACTGGCCAACTATTATGCTGATACCTACGAGGAGGCTAATGCTGCCAGTAAATTATCAGTACCGCTGATCTTAAGTGCCGACATTAATGCGCCGCATACGCAGGTGAGCATTCAGGAATTGTACACCTTCATGCTGAAAGATATTGATGAGGCAATTCCAAATCTCCGCGCTGCCAGTGCAACAGTTTTGCATCCGAATTTAGGTGCAGCCTATGCGCTCAAAGCTCGTTTATTGCTAACTATGGGCCGGTATGCAGAAGCATTGAGTGCGGCAAATGAGGCATTGAAGTATAACGATAAATTATACGACTGGACACAGTTTTATACGACTTATAAAACACAGATCGAAAAGCCGGATGTGTATACCAATGCCCAGTCACCAATGGGTTTTGACTTTGTAGAGAACTATTATTTCAGGCATGGCACAAACAATAACGCAGCACGTGAAGCTGCATTGAGAACTGATCGCGCACCCAGATTTGAAACTGGTGATGCCAGGTTTGCTTCACGCTGGAAGTTAAGAACTGTCGCTGCTGATACCTATTATACCAGCATCACCACTGGTTTTTATAATTATGGTGGCCTTACTACAACTGAGGTTTATCTGATTAAAGCAGAATGTCAGGCACGTCTGAATGATATTCCGGGAGGAATGGCCACATTGAATGCAGTTCGCGTGAAAAGGATCTTCGCGCAAAACTATGTGCCACTTACAGCGTCGAATACGATAGCAGCAGTGAAACTGATTCAACGTACTAAAGCCAATGAGCTGATTAACAGCATTACCACTTTCGCTGATGCACGCCGTTTAAATAAAGATCCAAACTATGCGACTACCCTGACAAAAACGGAAAATGGACAGAATTATTCCCTGTCCCCATCTTCTCATTTGTGGACGATGCCTTTCCCTCAGGGCGCATTTAAGAATCCGGGCAACGGGACTATTAAACAAAATGTAGACAAATAAATAATCTTGATTTTAAATAAACATATGAAATATACGATAAAGGCTACCCTGACATTCCTGCTGCT
>Ga0247807_10000992_pt1 | contig 17353 bp, 15 predicted proteins | sample UWRJL074202C1_FD_179931 | JGI IMG/M metagenome (GOLD analysis project Ga0247807, IMG submission 179931) | Plant litter microbial communities from Arlington Agricultural Research Station in Wisconsin, United States - UWRJ-L074-202C-1 | ecosystem: Environmental > Terrestrial > Plant litter >...
GATTATCGAATTCGTTAATCGTAGCCAGGCTGCAGTCCTGGCCATTGATATCCCTACCGGCATTGATCCATCTACAGGTAAGGTAAGCATAATAGATGGACGCCAATTATATATGCACGCCAAATATGTCGTTGCAATGGGTGCGCCCAAGAAAGGGCTACTAGAAGCAATGGCTTTTGGAGAAGGCGCTGTAGACAGCAACGGTACTGGGAACGGAGAAGAATGGCAGCTTTTTGTCGCGGATATAGGTCTTGGTGCAGCGGTTTGGAAAAAGTCTGGCACTCGGCTCAGACGTGGAGTTGAATTTGATGGAACTTGGGTTCTGGGCATGCGATTCCAAGGCAATTCCGACTAAGGGCTCTCTTTATAGGGCATTATTGAAAAAAAGAACTCGTGTATACTGAATTTTGGGTTGGCTTTAGCGTTGGCGTTTGGTGGTGGTGATGAGAGTAGGGATTACTCGATATCCGTTAGTTGAGAGAAGGTAGCAATAGTTTGAAAACTATACTTTGTATAAGCATTACTCTGAATCAGTTCACCAGTTTATAAGTGTATAAGACACTAGCAGTTTGAGGGTCACCTTGAATACTTTGCAGACTCATAACATTCATCTCCAATCAGTAAGATCAGAATAATCCTACACACGCAAATATGCTACCATGAGGAGAGTACAGAGTTTGAAAATATCCTATATTCGTGTCTCGATTTCTAGATCACTAAGAATAGGTAGGTAGCTTAATGAACAGCTCTAATGCCAAAAATGAGCTCTCTGTAAATGCAAGCCGAGTTCGCCGTCCAATATGGTTAGGGACACCATATAACTCCCAATTGTTTCAACGCCTAATAGGCTCCTTCCAAAATGTGCAATAAGCAGTGTAGCATGAATCCCACACCAAGTCTAACCATATGCGCGCATAGTTTCCTCTTCATCGTCTGCGTCAATAATATGTGTAGGTCGACGTTTCACAGCCATATTTTGAGTAATGGGATTCGTTGGTCGAGTCGCAACCGTTGGGTGCTCCATTGCTTTATTCACGCTATATAAACTGTTGTAAAACTGGGCAACTCGGGGATGAGCCATAACTTTGCTTTTATCGAAGTTTTGCACCACTAAGCCAGCTTGACTTGTAGCTCGACTGAGAGCAACGTAAGCTTGGCCCTTCTCAAAAATCCGTTTAAGATCAATTTTGACTCGTTCCAGGGTTTGACCTTGAGCTTTATGAATTGAGAGTGCCCATGCAAGGATTAGTGGAAGTTGTTGACGTTGTGCTTGCACTTCTCCATTGGGAAGTTCGACTTTCCATTCTTCCGGCTGAACAAGGAGATCTCTAGTAATGCCATCACCAAGAGAAAATCGAACAACGGGAAACTGCCTGCCCGTATCGGGAAGAGAGTCTTTGTTCCTAGATGCATACTTGTTGCGCAAGTCCCGCAAAGTATCTTCTAATTCCTCATCTGGTATATCAAAATCGAAAGCTTCTGAATGCTTGTCATATATGTCGAATTTAGTCTCGCTCATGAAGCTCATTACAACTCCCAGAGAGCCGTTTACTAGAGTATCGTCCATGTTCTTGATCAGCATGACCTGGGCACCTTTCTTGACCTCGAGCAGCTTGGGCGCCATCATGTTAGAAAGAAGTTTGTCTCGCATTGTTTCATCCGTGATAGTACCGCTGTCTACAGCAGGATATGTGTAACATTTACCCTTCATTGATCGCATTTTGAAATTGTTTGCGTTGTCAACCTCGTTTCTCGTAGGGAATCTATCCAGTGTAAGTACTTGACGGTTTGTAAAGCGGTGATACATACAATTCTGTAGTAGTAATACTATCATTGTAGACAACTTCTCTGCTCAGTAGCTTGAATGCTTTGACTGTTTCTTCTGAGATTTTGCCTAAGCGCATCTCGTTCAGCATATTCGCAAAAACTATGAATATTAGTCGACTTAAAATACAACTAAATGACGAATCTTACCGGGATCCTTTTGTCGAAACACTTCGGTCAAACCGATAGTATGGTTAATGGTGGTATTCCAAGTACCAGCATCAAAAGCAAACTTGGCTCCTCTAGCCTTGTTGTCATAATCTGGAACCGGTGGTAATTGGAAGAAGTCACCAGTGATAACTAGTTGAATTCCACCAAAAGGACGACCATTATTTCGCAGTGCTCTAGCTATTCCCTCCAATTTATCGAACAGATCTCCATCTACCATGGAGATTTCGTCGATAATCAGAATCTTAGTTTTGATCCAGCGATTTTTTGCCTTCGGATTCCTCTTTATCTTCTTCACAAGAGCGGGGACATCCTCTTTTCCCAAGCCAATACCTCCAAAGCTATGGAGAGTTACACCACCAATATTACAGGCAGCCAACCCAGTAGACGCGGTCACTGCAATGCGGTCGGGTTCTCTTACGTATTTCTTTCGTAGCTCTTGGATGATTGATCTCATCAAAACGGATTTTCCTGTTCCCGCAGAACCTGTGAAAAACACGCTCTTGGAGTCATTGATAACTAAATCTTGAACCCGCTTCTGCTCGTCACTGAGTGTGAATGGTGCCATGACTACCTTCTTGGTCTTAGTATGACGATCAGTGACACTTTTTTGCTCATCGAATTTCTTCTTCGAGGCCTTGTTAAAGAGCTTCCTCTCTAAACCCATTGCTTCAGCTGTATGGTTCCATGGTACTGGCTTCTCAGCTTTGTTTTTGAGTGATGCTGTATACTCATATGCCTTTCCTGCTTTGCCAAGAGTTGGGCAATCTTTGACATAATGGCCCATCTGCTTACACTTAAAGCACATTGCTTGTGCTGACGACGATGTCGCTTGTGATGACAACATCTCAGCATTCATCGCAATCCTAGCGGCAATTTGGTCTTCTTCCGCCTTCTTTTGTGCCCAAGGTAGAGTTCTACGAAGTTTCTTGGTCGGTGGATCCGGATCAAGGTCGATTACAGGAATTTTATCTTGTTCGTTTCGTGAGGGAGGGGGCGCATAATGTGATGCTGGAGAAGAGGACCAAGGAATGGCACCGGAAGAAGGATTCTCCCCTCCAAATTGTTGTGATGAACTAAGGGGAATTTGGTTGGGGAGTTTTTGGGATGAAGGCTTTGGTGGTGCGGGCATTGATTCGATAGGTTCGAAGTCTAAGTCCGGGTCCGAGTCGAAGTCATTCTCATTGAAACCTTGAATGGCTTGGCTGCACTGATTAACAGTTGATTGTCTCGATGTTGGTCTTGTCTCTTGAAAGCCTGTGGTACTTTGGGTGTCCTGGAAAGAATCTGCTCTGCTAAACACAGAAGTGCCACTGACTCTCGACATCAAGGATGATGTTGATGTCATGCTCTCCGATTTCCTCTTCACCCCTTGCTTATTTGGTGATCTGGGCCGCAGTAGGTTTGTGGTATTCGTACCCCCAACGAAGCCGGCTATAGAATGCGTAGGCTGCCGGGCCTTCTTGAATCCATCTTCTATATTGCCATCCTGTGCAGGGCTGCTGGAGGGAAATAGCTGCTTTGCCAGTTCGCTTTTCTTAGGGGGCGGAGGAACCTCCTTGGCTAGCGCTCTTCCCAACATTGCGTCTGCTATCGAAGAGTATGGCCTTCTTGAGACGTGGTTTTGGAGAATGAAGGTTGTCGAAGATCGAGGTGGTGGTTTAGGTATTCGTGCTTTCCAGCTAACCTTACCCGCGAGCAGTCCTCGAGTTGCAAGTGAAAGGGCCGGAAAGCGTACCAAGCTAGCCGGCATACACCTTAAGTTGAATGCTGGGAAGGGGTTTATTTATCTCCCAATCCGAATTGATTTCTCCCACGCGTGTACTTGTGGAGAAACCAAAGCTCAAAATCGCGAGTCGCGTCCAAATCGATAACCGTGCTAAGCAAATCACGTGCAACCCTGTCCATAGAGTGCATGGGTGAGTTGGAATGCGATACCTTGAGTGGAGAATTATAATTGATCACTATTAACCTAACTTCAATTCACATATTTATTCATGTAGATAGTATATCAAAATGGCACATCTCCATTCTTTTGTCATTGGCAACGTGTTCTCAAATGCTTTCTGGCTCAACTCATATCTTACATACAGTGAGCACAATAGCTAATACAATCTCTCTTTACTACATGTTATGTAATATTCGCCAGCTTGATAACGACAAATTATGGCCGAGAAGTTGCGGCACAACACAATATGAACGGGGTATGGTCGCTATAGTAGATTCGTGAACTCATGAGACGAGAGCGAATGAGAATGGCTACAATCATGCCGAAGAAACCCAACGGCGACGGATTATAACCTATGAAAACAACTTTTGACGACGCAAAACCAATCACCTATCCAAAAGCCGGCACGACTGCAACGTCAAGAGAAAAAAAGTATTGTGAAATGAAATCCCTATGCAAATTACGCTGTACGGCCTAGCCGATATCCCAAGAAATGGGAAACGCAACGCAACATAACAGTAAGAAAGTAAGGCTCCCGAGTAAATATCCCTTCCCTCAAAGAAACCGAGCATAGCTGACGAAGAAATGCATACGCACAACAAGTGGTTACTGGTCTAGTCATAAATGAAGAATCAACCTTGGTAACCACCAAAGCCGTTCTGGAAATTTTGGGTTGCTGGAGCACTCCACTGTTGGGTGTTCTGAGGCTGCTGCGCGCCACGGCCGTAGCCACCAGCACTCGCAGGACCTCCATAGCCCATCTGTTGATTAGGGTATTGGCCTGGGGATTGTGCTGGAGGACCAGCATATCCTTGTTGACCTTGGAATTGGCCTGACTGTTGGTTAGCCATCGGTCCGGCTGATTGAGGTCCTTGTTGTTGAGGCATACCACCATATTGAGGGAAATAGGCGGATGGCGTTCCTGGGTATCCACCAGGGGTCGCTCCGCTTGCTTGAGGGCTATAGCCTAGTCCAACACCGCTAGTTCCATCTGCCTGTGGTGCCTTGTCTTTACCCCACTGCGCGAATTATTAGTAAATATCTACTAGGTATGCTGGTGAAGACTTACACTGCACTTGAGGGGGCGGCCATTGACATTATAGCCACTCAGTTGACAGATTGCCATTGCTGCGTTCTCGTGAGTATCCATCTTGACAAATGCAAAACCTCGATCTGCTTGAAACCTCGTCTCAACAACAAAACCGAAGTTTTGGAACAGTGGAACGAGATCATTCTGGGTGGTGTATGGAGTCAGATTGCCAACATAGCAAGTCGTTTGCCAGGCGGGAGTCTGCGTAACAATCATGTCATAGCTCTGAACGCCATGAGTTGGGAAGTGATGATGTCCAAAGGGAGTTGTTGGGGTCATTCCCATTGCTGACATAGCTTGTTGCTGGGAGATTGATGGCTGTCCCTTTTGGTTTGCCCAGTTGCAGCGAATAGCACGAGAACCAAGCCACTCGCCATCCATGGAGCTCAAAGCTTTCTCAGCATCTTGGCGTTCACGGAAGGCTACGAACCCATATCCCCTAGATCGACCGGTCTTCATATCCCACATAACTCGAGCTTCAGAAACAGAGCCGAAAGCCGAGAAAGCCTGGAGAAGTACCTCATCATTGACTTCGTTGGAAAGATCCCCAACGAAGATGTGGAAGTGGTTAGATGTGTCTTCCTTGTTAGAAGTGTTTGACTGATATGCCCAATTGACGCGAATTTCCTAATAAATTATGAGTATCTCAGCAGTAGACGAATAGCTTGGTCATGCGAACGTACCGCTTGATGAACACGTCTGCCGTTCAGAGTCTGCATTGCGCGTTCCGCTGCTCCTGGATCATCGTATTCAACAAATCCGTAGTTAAATCCCTTTGACTGAAACTAGATGCGATTAGTGTGCTGAAATTCAATGTGAACGCCTGTAGGCAGGACATGGAGCCTGAGAAAGCTAGGGAATTCTCAAAGGATTTGACAAAGATTAAACGGTGATACTGACAGCACCTACATTCTTATCAGGAATGATTTTGACATTTTGAACGTGACCAGTTGTCTCGAAAATCTGCCGGAGCACATCTTCTGTGACGCGCGGGTCCAGACCTCCAACGTATAAAGCTCTCTTGTTTGGCTCTGGGGCTGCACGTCTAACAAAGCCACCTGCACTGTCCGGAGACATCACCACGCCATTCTCTCCCATAGGCGACGTGATGGCAGTTGGAATTGGATTCGTGTTTTGCGGAATGATGACGGGAGCAAGCGGTGGAGGAGGCATATGTGGGTTGCCATTATGACCATTCTCGTAGCCAGGTGCACCAGCAGATGGTTGCGGAGGAGGTGGGAGCTGTGCATTCGAAGGGGGAGCATTGTCCGACATATTGAAGGTTTCGGATCGGACGAAATTTGGTTCGTGCAAAGAAGCTATTTGAATTGACAAATTAGGCAATAGGCTCGAGTTCCAAGAAGGCGCTGATAGGATTGGCGTAGACCAAGATGATATTGACCGAACAGAACGCTGGGCTGTACTACTGCGAAGCTGGAAGGCAAGTGTGCGACTCGACGAGAAGGGAGCGCGTAATCAACTCGGCGGAATGAGAGCGTCGGGAAAGTGGTGAATATATCGCAACACTAAAACAGTGGGCTACAAGTGAGTCGAAATGGAAGCTGACAGGTGGGTGTCGGGGGAAAAGACTTGTAAGGAGGAGGTTGCGATGACCGAGAGAAGTTTGGAAAATAAAGACGAGGAGACGCGGAGACGAGGAGACGACGACGACGACGATGATGATAAAGACGATAGAAGGGAAGAAAGGAACCAGGAAATGACGAGAGGAAGAGAGAGGAAAAGCCACTCAAGTTTCCAGACGCCGGTCGATGAGAAATGCTAGGAGCAGATTCTATTCTTCTGGGGAGATGGAAGAAGGACGCGGGCGGCGGCTGTCTGTCGTTTCTTTAAGCTGCTTTGACGGGATGGGATGAAGGAGCTAAGCGAAGGATGCCTTGAGGCTTGAGGCCACTAAAAATCCAACGGGGGGAAGGCCTGCCCTGCATCCATCCCCCATTCATTATGCGGGATGGATCACCGCTCGCCGCCAGGGACTGAATTACGGATACGCGCAATAACAAACCGAGGGATACATGTGCGAGAGAGGTAATGTGTAGTGCACGAGTGGGCCCTACCTGAGGAGAGACGGTTGCTGATGCGAGAAAGCAGATATGCGATGATGTTGGTATCACCTCGCCGTGCAGTCTCTTCGGCCAGCCGTTCTTCCAGAATGAGTTTCCGATGCATGCGCCGTGCGGGTCAAAAGCTCGGATTACTTCCCTACGCCTTGGCTACATCAGGGGGGAAAAGGTAGAAGAGGTTAAGGTTAAGGGTTCACTAGTGAAGGTGTCGCAGATGTTTGACATGTTGGTTTGTTGGTTTGTTGGTGTGCGTCTAGAACAGGTTCAGCATAGGATAGAGCTGCATCTCGTATCTCGATGATTCGAAACAGATATTACAGCACTTGGGGAGTCCCAGATAGCTTGCCCTATATGCTGGAAAAGTCGTTCCCACAACCTTGTCCTATGCTACAGCACATTCTACGTTCCGCCAGCAGCAAAACAACTTTGGAATGCATGGATTCGGGTACAAAAGCGACTATATATTCCCGTACAAAGAGTCTGATGAAGATCGCCATTATGAATGCGCAATTTCCTGTACGGGACTGCACCAAGGACACTGACATGCGACAGATGTGTGTATATTTACCTACAGACTACTTGCTGTGCTGTACGTAACTACCAGACAGACGTACAAGGACAGGTAGCTAGCCTATGCGCGCTTAGTATGAATGAAAATGCCATGTTAACCCTAACCCCAACTCAAACTTCCTGATTGATCCGGATTGGAGGCGTTCGTCCCAGGTTTTTCTTTAAAGTTTCCATCAGATCTCCCGGTACCTGCTCCGACTTTAGCTTAGGGTATGGCGGCGTGAGCTTGCTGGTGGTGGGCCTCTTAGGTCCTCCGCCAGCCACTAGCCACTAGCCCGCTCCACTACCATTTACCCTACTTTTGATAGCATGCGACCTCACCTCTCGCGTTGTTGAAAACTGTACCGACCTCCCAAACACCAGACGAAGCCAGCCTATCCATTTCCCCTGAGCTGGCTTCTCTCTCGCTCTCTCGGGCGACCAGCATACCGGTGTTGATTATAGGTTACTACGTAGAGCCATTTATCGTACCCAAAACAACTACACCCAGCCGCGCAGAACACAGCACCGACATGACGCTACAACGTTTAGATGTTCTCCAGAGCATGGTGAATGCTATTGTAAGAAAAGAGTTTTTGGTCAAGGAGCCTTCTGCTAACTCACCTGCAGCTGCTCGAAACTGGAAGAGCTCTCCGCGCAACGAACAAGGAAACCGGGAAAACACAACCCACCTCCAACAGCAGACTACGCACTTCCATTCCAGGCGCAATCAATAACTTCCACCAAGCTCTAGATGATCTAGAGGCAGATATCGTAAGATAATATGCCCGTTTTCCCACGCATAAACAGTCACTCATGATGTTAGGTACGAGCAAAGGCTGTCATGCACCGAGACCTCGAAGAACTACGGGCCAAACGTTTCTTAGCAGAGAACCCGCCCATACCAGAGGTCCTTCCCGACCTAGTGGAAGAAAAAATCTTCCCAGTAAAAGAAGAGGTCGCTGAGATTCAGCAACCACCTCAAACCGCTTTTAAGCAAGAAAAGGTTGCCCCAGAGGCGCCTATGATCGCACAAGATGCGCCGAAAGAAATAATACCCCAAGAAACGACTACTGAAGGAGCGCAGGGACCATCACCACCAAGCTCCATCCAGACCAAGCAGGAACCTGCTGGCTTAAGTATTAAAACTGAGACTGCGACCTCCAATGATATTTCTCCTGTGGTGACAAATGATATTCCTGACTCGGCCATTGATTCTCTCTTTGATACATCGGAAAATCTTGACAATGCTGCTGACGTAGACCTCAATTTTGACACCATGGATTTCCTTGTTGATTCGAACACCCACGACAATTCCCAAACACAAAATACAGAGTTTGACTTATCTACCTTTGGTAACAATACCTCGGAGTTCAATATGACAGAGCTTCAGGTATCGAATGAGCCTGGAAACACAAAAGACACTACTATGACCAATAATGACGACTTATTTGGTCTGGCCACAGATGGTGGGGGTGACTTGATGGATCTAGACAATACTATGAGACCAGCAGAGGAGAGCTCCTTTGATGATCTCTTCTTTATGGGCGAGGACGATGGGATTGGTGGTGGTGGTTCAAATGAGATGGAACACGGAGCATTTGACGAAAACTTTTTCAATCTAAGTTGAGAATGTATTACCAATATCAGACCAATCTGATATGTGGAACACCAATACGATGTCTCCAGCAGTACTCGTTATGAATTAGCATCTAGTGTCTGAGAACCAACAGTGCCCCGGCACCGGTTACGCTTCCTGTTCTCGAGTCTTCTAAGGACCCTTCACCAGGAGCTATTGGTAGGTCATTTATTCACTGCTACCAAGAGGATTCTTCTTCTGAAGGAGTTAGCTGGGTCAGAGCAGCAGGATTTCTGCATAGAAATGCGGAAATCCAATCATATTCGAACCATCGTCGGCTATCCTGCTCTTCGTTTCTGATTTGCAGATTATATCCTTGTACTTCTTGACTATTGAGAGCACAGTAAACAGGAACATACTTAAGCCTGAGACATACAAAGAGCATCATGGCAAGCTCCTACCCTCGAAAGGTACGAGACATCTTCCTATCATAGTGATACATTCTATAGGCTCCACCAACACTCTATCGTCATCCGCTAACATGGTCTGACAGTCGCCCGTACATCCTTCATACCTTACCTATTGTCCCTAATAATCAGAGGATGGCCATCAGATTTGTTATTCTCGTCACCCAAAGAAACACTCTTATTGATTTGATGGAATCCTTTCGCTGCCAGCGTGCCATTCCCCTCGCATTTCGTCACCTGATTTCACTCCTGCCAATAGACCCAGTCTTTGTTTCACTACGAAGTAGTAGTCCACGGCCGGCCAACCCAACCGTTACCTTTTTTCTTATCGCCGTGGTACTCGCCAACATTAGTGTTGACTGCGGCGCGTCGTTTTCCATTCGTAACTTTCAAGCCATCATAAAAGTAACCAAGTGTACGAACTCTGGCGAAAAGCTGTCAAAAGGCGAGCAATACTATGGCCTGCTCGCCAACTGCAAGTTTGTAATCAATAAAGAGAAGAAGCTGATTGATGGAAAGGGAAGTTGGTTGCAGATTAGCAATATTAATGCTGAAGATTGTATCAGGCCGGAGGGATGTGGAATCATGATTGGAAATAGGGAGGATTGGGATTGCTTGGATAGGGAGGATGGGATGCGGTGTGATAAACACCAATGCTATTGAAAAGCTTGAAGCTTTGGTGCAGATATGACTTGGAATTAACTAGAAAGGAGCCACTGGGTTATTCTGTTTATGTGCTCGTTTGGCCATTGCAATCACATCTGAGCGGATGAATCATTCACACCTATCTTGGGTCGTCTAGTATGTCTTTCATTAAAAGAGTGACACTACCAACTCTTTTTACAAAATTCCCTCCTGACAAGCGATGATCAGAGACTATTTTAAAATGTCGGCAGCCTCTCTCTCTCTCTCTCTATCTCTTACCATAGTGATTAGCGTGGTTCGATGACTTAAAATGGTACTTGTAAAATAACTAACAAGAACACAATGTGGTAGCTCGCTGCAATGACACGAGTTAATCTACAACACAACAACTTTCTCAAATGTCAAGATAAGCTTGTTCGATGTTGGCGAACAGGTATAACCGTCCTCCTGTTCGATTCCATCATCATCGACTATGTGTGTCGTGAAGTTTGAATATACCGCTGCCACCACCAGTTTGATCTCTGTAAATAAGTTAGTACCTGTCCGCTAGTTGAAGAAGAGGGAACTTGAGGGTTGCCTACCATGCATTGCAAAATTACTCCCAACACACATCCGCCCACCGCTACTGAAAGCCCAAAACCACCGGTCTCGTTCTTTGCGTTGCTCTTCGGTATATGTGTTCTCGTCATCTAGCCATCGCGTATGATCGAACTTATCTGGTTCGGGATACACTTCCGCATTACGGTGGACGCTATGAGCCTGTGCTCCTACTCTGGTTCCTCCAGGAACGGTATAGCCACCCAGGGTACAGCTTGGATAGGGAGCCATGCGAGGCTGGTTGCCTGGAATTGCGGCATTGAGACGAAGAGTTTCCATGACAATAGCATGTAAAACTGGGAGTGCATCGAGATCCTTTGAATTTGGCAGATTATCTGTCGAGTTCGACGAAGAGAGAATCATACCGGGAGAAAGTGTTCGAAGTTCAGCTCGTAACCTGTCTTGGAGCGGAAGATTACGAGAGAGGTACCAGGAAAGATATGTGAGCGTGATACCAGATGTCTCATGTCCCGCTGCTAGATTATCTATCATCTCGCTGGCTAGGCTGAGATCCCTATATTTGAGTGTGGTGTTGCTCAATACAGATTGGTCCCCTTTTTCTTTTTTCTCCTTGTCAATGCCAGTCATCAATGCGGAAAGAACTACGGGGTAGTTTCCAGGATCGTTGTCTTTTGCGACTTCTTGCTTGAGATATGCAATAGCGTTGTCACAGCGCTCCTTCGTCCAAGCCTCGAGCTCATCGTTGGCATCATCCACCCATGTTGGTATTAGATGAACACCGAACCTTCTACAGAACTTAGTCAAACGAGGAAGTTCCTGGGTAAAGTATGGATACTTCTTGCGACTATGATATAGCGACAGCCAGTACCCACGATACTTCTCGTCCTGTAAGAAATTACTTCCGTTCTTGACACCAAAAAGGTAAGCACAAATGAAATCCATTGTCGATGCATTCCATAGACTATGGACATCGATCGGCTTCGACGCTGAGGCCACTGAGGCAATGATAGGAAGAAGTCTCTCATAGATTATGACTTGAGCCTGACGTTTAGCAGCTGGGGATGTCTGAATGTTGGATTTTGAGTACGTGTTCGATATCATCCGTTTCCTTGTGGAATGGGTGCGGGAATGCCACGAAGAAAACATACACGGCACACTAACGTGATCAGTCTTCCATCTCCAAAATGATTCTATCAGAACATACCCATAATTATCAAAGATTGAATACCATTGACCTTTCTCAAAACCACCTGTGTAAACAGTCCTTACTCCAGAAATGTCATTGATGCTAAGTTCATTTGGGGCAAGTCGAATAACGGGCCCATATTTGAGATGGGCTGCGTGTAGCGTCCTATTCTCCTTGCTATAGAATCTGATCCAGAGAATCCACAATGGTAGAAAGGGTGAGGACCAGTGAGCGTTTGGAACTTTAGAAAGGGGAGATAAGAAGATTGGATATATAATAAGCCTGTAGATCGAGAGAAAAAAGAGCGCAGTAAATGCAAGAATTGGAATGCTTAGACTAAACATCATGAGATATTTTCTATTGAGGGTATTCCATAAGGTGTGTCATAAATCCGAGTGGCCAGCGAAGCTTTTGGTTGACACACGTTACGAAGAGTGGGATGCGGGTGTCGTTCTCTTAGATCTTCTTAAATATTCACAGATTAGAAGCACGTATTTCCTCCTGAAGCAGCTTCATATACTGCGAATCAATTATCTTCCGCGTTCTGTATTTCTTTGACTAGAAGCTATAGAGACGAACGTTACCCATGCGAATAATGGTAGCGTTATCACTAAGGTGCCAGTCCCAAACAGGCAATTATACCCATGTTTAGCGAGAAGCCTCAAAGGGGTAGGAATTCCTGGGTGTGTATTAGTATCTATCACGCTTGTTTAAGAGCATCCAGATGCTTTGAGCTTTAAAGCATGATGAGATTTGTTGTGTATTATTAGGACCAAAACTAACGGTACATTATAAAGGACTTTCCAGAGCGATTAGATGAACCATCAAAATTTCATACTAGGAGTTTACTGCATTTACTTATAATTTCGTCCGGGAGGGTACGAAAATGGCTTTCATTTCACAGTCTCTTTGCTGGACCCGCGCTACTGTCTTTTGTTTGTATCCATTTAGAGACAGTCAGTTAGCGCAAACCTACATTTGGGTGGGCTCGCAATGCATTGTCCGGTTGCACAGGTAATGCAGATAATGGGCACTCCTCTCCAATCAATCTTGGAAGAACAACCAAGTACGGAAAAATAGGTGACACCAGCGAAGAGACGTATTTAACTTTGATGCACTTTCAATGCAAGGTGGCTAGTCAAATTTGATGACTAGAACCAACACTACGAGTCTAAACCTATTTATAATGACAAGGTCGTGACATACTTTCCTCGATGCTTTTTAAATGCCTCTTGTACACTCATACCATTCAGAACTTCCGCTTTTACGCGGTCGTCAGCCTCTACAAGCCGAGGCAATAGTTCAATAACGTCAGTAACTTTGTCTTGAGGGATAACAATCACGCCATTGACAGGATCGCTGAAAATGAAATCACCAGGATTAACGAGCGTCCCATCAAGATCAAGAGGGACCTGGAGGGCATGTGCTTTGGCTTCAGCTCCTGTGCCTGTAACCGAAGTTGCTTTTGCCCATATCTGGTTGGTCAATTAGTTCTTGTGATAATCCAAGTGTGAGTGTTCAGCGTTCAAATTAAACTAACCGGTAACTCTGTTTCTCTTAACTCATCCACGTCTCTAACTCGGCCATATGCAACTACTCCTTTTGCCCCAATGACTTTCATCCTCAACGCCATAATGCCGCCCAACACAGCACATATCTGGCCTTTAGGCTGGCTGATGACCACAATCGTATCAGGCTCAGTAAGATCGACCCAATGCTTTCCATTTGGGATGTTGGCTTCAGGATAACCTGCAAGGTTGCTGGCACTCCTCGGTACAAATTGAACAGTGGAAGCTGGCGCTACAATAACTCGATTTGCTGCATTGGGGTTTACGATATCGGGGGTTGGGGTACAGAGTTTGAGATCGGGTAGAAATCCACAGTTGGGGACTTTGAGTTGCAACAGGGCATCAGATATGTCACAAGCTGTGTACTTCTGGAGCGTCTGGAACTGTGATGATTTCGATGAAGTAATGGTCGACATGCTACGAGCCAGGATAAATGGAGATAGTCTGCAGTGTTGGTAGGGTACTTTTATAAATGATCGGAAAGAAGTTTGATACGAGGGGTGTTTAAGAACTAGAGGCATTGAATACGTAAAGCCTATTATTATTTTCGGGTATGTGATGTACAGTGAGAAGTAGAGCATAAGCAAGTGATAATTGAGGTTGTCTCGCACACCTCGGCTAATGGGGATTATTGCCGCTTTTACAATACTGAAATTGACTCTATTGTCTTTGTTGATATTTGACTATAATGCCTGACTTAAGAATTCAAAAATTTGCTATATTATATGCACTTTCCTCCCATGATATGTGACGATAAAAGAACTCGGTAGAAGTGGCTCTCTCAATGTTCGTTGCGGTAGATTCCCTCTGGGTGGAGTTTCTTTTTCGTTGTATCTCCACAACGAAAAAGATTGATCATATGTTGAATTTAATAAAAGTCCCGTTTCGAAATGATGATTTCACCATAAAGGTAAGATTTTTATTAACTCTTGGTAGAAGTAATATGGAATAGGTGTAGAGCATATTCGAAGACTAGCATCGTTTATCGTATTGAATGGCGGAGTATGTCTCACTATTAGATACATCACAATAAGAAACACAATCGAATCCAGTTGCACTGGTTGAGTATTCATCAATAGCTGGCTTGGGAATACCCGAAGAAAAATTGACTAAGAAGAATCATAGTAAATCAGATGGGGACAGAAAATAAGAGCATAGACAGACACAGTGCAATGCATTGCAGCCCAGTAGAGATAATGTTGTGAAGAACGTCTATTCCAAACCGTTATTGTTCAACGGTTTGTAGCGTCTAAACCCAGTGATAAGGAATAGGCAAATGCAGCATTCCCACGGGGTCTTACACCTAGGTGAACATCTTTAGAACGAGACAGTAATATCTGTTGCTGCATTACTCACAAGGCATACGACACGTCCTTCGCTCAAATAAAAGGCAGGGTGTTGGTTTAGCTACCTGATGGCAGGATTGACATCCTCAAGGTTCATTGAGTAGTCGATGTTATTAATTGGACTTCTGCAAGATAAGTGAGAGCTAAGGGCTTTCAATACATGAAGAAGTTGGGTTTGACCGGCCACAAATTCTTCTGGAAATTTACTGTTGCGTCGCGCTTATGCAGGTGATCCAGACGCAAGATGATAGTGATATAAGACGAAACATGCAGATGCACAGCGAATCCCGCACTTATGAATGCTCATATTCGGAATCATTCTAGACTGTCTCGAGGGATGCTTTTGACTGCAGAGAAATGTATCTGTACAATATGAATTTATTATCTAAAGGGTACGAGGACTCCCCTACCGTGCGTAACCAACTCCACCCTATTTATTCTGAATGCATGGAGCAATGTGATCATGACGCGGCTGCTTGCCCCTCCATGTTCTACTCGCCTCACAATATTTGTCCCTGAACCCCTCACAACCAAACCCAAACCCCAACCCCATCTGAGGAACTAATCGACCTTGCTCATACCTAGACCCGCTCTCTCATACAGTGATCACCTTTTCTTTACAACTATACGCGCAAGAGGCTTTGTTACTTGTTCGAACTCCCTGCTCCGGCTTGTCCTGCACTGCAGTGGACTGTCGCCCTAATCCGGATCTGCCTGGAGAATCGTCCCGAATAAGAGCTCCCCCGACTCAGATTTTGGGTATCTGCCGTCTGGGAATTCAATATGTCAATTAAGTAAGCCCGGGTCTATCTCTTTTTTAATCCTTCAGATAATTTCTGGCGTGCCCAAGGTTCATTTAAACCTTTCACTCCTCACTCACAATATCCTCATGTATCAATTTCATCAAGAACAGCATTTCTACGCTCTGCGGTTAGCTGAGGAAAAGCTAAAAAGTGATAGTTGGGTTATGACAGCTCCTGGAACAGAAGGGTTTGTGAAGCTTCCAAACGAACGAATAATCTACACATCACCCCCAAGGACAAGTTTGCAGATCTCAACCCCAAATCCATTCCCTGGCAGTCAACCATTTACAGCGAAGAATGATGCCGGCGTTGTCTACATTACAAACCAGAGGGTAATGTTTGCGGACCATTTTCCAGGAAAGACCTGCTAAGCATAACTTAGATTGTATTTCTCCCAACCACTCCATCTGCGGACCTGCAATCTTTCTCATCTCCGATCCTCAACCTTCAAGATACCTACGTACGAGCACCCTTTTTCGGGGCAAATTATTGGACCGCTTCATGCAGACCTGTAGCTGGTGGCGGAATTCCTGATAGCCACTCTGTTGTTGAACTACGTCTCACATTTAAAGAGGGGGGAGCTTTCGATTTCCACACGACTTTTGAGCAAATAAAAGAGCGAGTCCAGCAAGCCTACTCGGTGGCGAGAGAGAATGGTCAGCAGGGAGCAAGCAGTGTGGACTTAGCAAGCGTTCATTTAGAACAATTGCCAGCTTATGAGGCAACCTCTGAGGCACCAAGAGAGGCACCATACGAAGCAGATGGTCCTGTGATCCACAGCCCTATACCTGTTCGACGTGGTAGTGTTATTCCAGCAACAACAATTTTAGGCCCAGTCTCGCAGGCTGCACCTTTAGTACCTCCGGCACCTCTAGATGAACCGCCTCCGGACTACGAAGAAACACTGGGACAGGCACCGGAGAGCAGATCTTGAGCGAATGGCGGATCCACGAATGTAAACTATTATGGTCCCAGATCAAGCCATCACGGGATAAGATGGAATGAATGAATGAATGATTGAACGATATATATTGTAGTACAAACACAAACGTTCCAGAAGCTGTTACTAGTTCTCGGACCGTCTTTATTGAAAGCTGGACTGCTAGAATATATTTGCAGCTTTGAGCTGCATTTTTGAGTGAAATGTAAGAATGGGGCGACTCACTTCATTTATTGCTGTCGCAACGATGATAGCTATATCAGCTACCTTTGGAATGATGTGACCTAGGTATAACAAATACAGAGACATTAAATCTCGAGTAAAAGAAGATAGACCTGTGAAGCCACGTGACAATATTCAAGCCAATCAACGTTCTCGAATTGCAAGCTGCTAAATGTTCCTCGTTTCGTGCCGAATCATCCCCAATTCTTCCTCTAGCATTCAACGCAACAACGAGCATCCATTGAGCATTTACCTCAATCGACCGCTGATCAAAATGGGATTCTTCGACAGCTTCAGCGATCTAGTAGCAGCGGCTACGCCATGGAGTCAGGTGGAGGCCGAGGCACCAGCAGCTGATAAGGACGACGGAGCAAAGACT
>Ga0247807_10000994_pt1 | contig 17301 bp, 2 predicted proteins | sample UWRJL074202C1_FD_179931 | JGI IMG/M metagenome (GOLD analysis project Ga0247807, IMG submission 179931) | Plant litter microbial communities from Arlington Agricultural Research Station in Wisconsin, United States - UWRJ-L074-202C-1 | ecosystem: Environmental > Terrestrial > Plant litter >...
CAACGACTGTTTGAGGATCCACAGGACATGCGAGCATTGCCTGATCATCAGCCGTGGGATCACGAAATTAATTTGAAACCAGGAAGGGAGCCACCTTCTGAAAAACTGAGGCCACACAGCTACCAAAATCTGAAGCTGTTGGAAGAATATGTTCAGGAAGCTGCCAAGAAAGGATGGATACGGAAATCCAAGTCCCCTGCAGCCGCGAACATGCTAATCGCACGGAAAAAAGGAGATCCAAAAGGAAGACCTTGTGTGGATTATCGTGGATTAAACGACGCCACGATACGAGACGTATACCCACTACCTAATGCCCAATACTTACGGGATAAGCTAGCAGGAGCAGTCGAATTTACCGTATTAGACCAAAGAAACGCTTTTAACCTCATTCGAATAAAAGCAGGACACGAATACAAAACAGCCTTCATCCTACCGTCAGGACTATGGGAATATTGTGTCATGCCTTTCGGGTTAACCAACGCACCTGCCACATGTCAAAGACAGAACGACAATATCCTTCGGGAATACTTGGGAAAATTCGTCATATGTTACCTCGATGATATCCTTATCTACACCAAGAAGGGAGAAAATCATGAGGAACACGTCAAACTAGTTATGAGAAAACTAGCCGGAGTCGATTCGAGACTGAAACTATCGAAATGCCGTTTCGGAGTAAAACAAGCCACGTTTCTAGGCTATGTAATCCGACCCGGGCAGATCGCAATCGACCCCGAAAAAATCAAAGCAGTACAGGAATGGGACTCGCCAAGCAACGTCAAAGACGTACAATCCGTCTTGGGATTCGCCAACTTCTGCAGACAGTTCATCAAGGGATACGCAGCACTCGCTGAACCCTTGACCAATCTGACTCGAAAAGACGTTACCTTCAACTGGACTCCGCAGGCGGAGAAGGCATTTATGGAAATCAAGAAGAGATTCACTCAAGAACCCATACTCTGTTCATTCGACGTGAACAAAGAAAGCATTGTGGAAACTGACGCCTCGGACACTGCCATTGGCGCCACCCACCTGCAAAAGGGATCTGATGGGAAGTTACATCCCATTGCCTACTTTTCAAAGAAAATGTCACCAGCTGAGCAGAATTACAACATCTACGAGAAAGAACTACTAGCCATAGTAGAAGCTTTAAAACATTGGAAAATTTACTTGCAAGGGGCAAAGTACCCTGTAACCATCCATACCGACCATATGAATCTTCGTACCTTTACCACCACTAAGGTCCTAGATAACCGAAGGTTGGCCCGATGGGCAGAGGAACTTGCCAATTATGATCTGATAATCAAGCATGTAAAAGGAACTGACAACGCTAGAGCCGATGCTCTTAGCCGAAAACCTGGGTACGAGGCCGACAAGACTTACGAAGAAGTCGCCCTCTTACGCACTCTAGAGAATGGAGATCTGGCACCAAACATTCGAGAAATAGCCGCTGTAAACATCACCGATAACAGTTGGTTCGATAGACTCACCAAAGCTCAAGAGAAAGACAAGGCAGCAAGAGAGAAGCTACCTTTGATACTAAACGATAAACTCTATCGCCGGGAAACGGATCGGAAAGTTTGGATACCAGAGGGAATACTCAGAGAGTACATTACGGAACAGCATGGGCTGCCAGCCCATGGGCACCAAGGAATCCGACGAACCTACCAGAGGATCGCCCGTGATTATTGGAGCCCTCAGATGAGAAAGATCGTCAAGGAAGTGGTTAGCCAATGTGATACATGTCTACGGAACAAGGCCTCCCGCCATGCACCCTACGGACATATGAACACAATGGTAATACCCGACATACCTTGGAAATCAATATCTTGGGACTTCATAGTCAAGCTACCAAAGTCCAAAGACCCCATGACAGGAGTAGAATACGACTCTATCCTGGTCATAATGGAAAGACTGACAAAGTACATGATCTTGGTACCATACCATGAGTCAAGTACGGCTGAGCAGCTTGCTCATGCCTTCATCAAGGAAGTAGTCTCACGACACGGACTTCCGGAAGAAATACTGTCAGATAGGGATAAGCTCTTTACGTCAAAGTTTTGGATTGCCGTAACCAGTTTACTAGGCACCAAAAGGAAGCTATCCACATCGTTTCACCCGCAAACTAACGGTGGAAACGAGAGAATGAACCAAGTGGTTGAAACATACCTCCGTAGCTATGTCAATTACCAACAAGACAATTGGGTAGAACTACTACCACTAGCACAATTCGCCTATAACAGCTCAGAAACGGAAACAACACTTGTTACGCCATTCTTCGCAAACTTCGGATATGAGCCCATTGCATATCGAGAACCTGGAACGCCTGAGGTTGACAACCAGCTAGCCAGGGTTACAGTCGATAAGATCAGAGATCTGCATAAAGAGCTCGCCGAAGAACTGCAATTTGTTGCAGAAAGAAACGCTCACTACTACAATCAGAGACGTAGTCAGGAGCCTACGCTAAAAGAGGGGGATAAAGTCTATTTGGTCAGAAAAAACATCAACACCAAGAGACCAAGCGACAAACTCGACCACAAGAAACTGGGACCATTCAAAATCAAACGAGTCAAGGGACCTTTGAATTATGAATTGGCGCTACCAAAGACAATGAACATCTTCCCAGTATTCCACATATCTCTCCTCGAGAAAGCACCACCAGGAGCCCCGCCCGCTCCAATTACGGAAATACAACCGGTAAACCCAAACGCCGAGTATGAGGTTGAGAAAATCCTACACTGCAAATACATCAGTAACAAAGTCAAATACCTGATCAAATGGAAGAATTACCCAGACTCCGAGAACACCTGGGAACCCAAATCAAACCTCAACTGCTCTGAGACACTGAAGGAGTTTCATCGGCGAAATCCATCATTGCCTGCCACTCCTGTTGCGACAAGGGTGGAAGGTCAGAGGAAGGGCCGCCGAGATCGAGCCCCTCACCGGAACCTGCCAAATTAACAGCACACAGCTCGTTGTGTTCCGCTTCCTTTTGTCTCGCAGCCTCCCGTTTCTCCTTCTCCTCCACCTCGTCAAGCTCATCCAGAGTTTTCAGGCCACGCTGCACCATTTGTGTTGCCCGCTGACGAAGGAATTTCTTTTGTTTCTGGAGACGAAGCAGTTTGCTCGTCGTCTCCTCCTCCTCCCGATCCAGTCGATCCTGCTCCCTTAGCAGGCTCGCGATGTCGTTCGCGGAAGGACCTTCAACATCGCACTTCGTCCCACGACGAACACATTCGTTGCACCTCGCAGAATTACCCTCGGACACGATGCAGTCCCGGGAATGCTTTTCACAATAAGAACACTGTGGCATTTTCACGCCAACCGATTCGATCAACAAAGCCAGTTCAATACGCTCCCTATATTTCCTAGAACGTTGCGGTGGCATAACGAAGGAAGAAGTTCGTTGACTTTTTACCAAGATTTCCTATGTCATATTTAAGCGTGAGGGCACGCTAGTTTAAGAAGGGGATAGTGTCACGACCTGGATTCAGAAGCACGTGGTTTCGAGAAGAGAAAGCGTCAAGAAGGAATCCGCTCCTAGAAGAAAGCTCCTAGAAGAGGATCAGTTCTAGGATACGTGTTCTAGAAGCCTTAAGACCTAACCGTTGCACTTAGTAAGAGAGTAATCAATCAGACGGTTAGCCTGACCCCGGTTTTGGGGGAAGGTCATAATCACGTGATGGACCTTGTTGGACCTTAGGGTCCCGCATGGCTCCATGGACCCTAGGGTCCAGGAAGATCCAGTTCAAGGATTCTATATAAGTAGAATAGTTTCATTAGATAGGAGCTTCGTGCTCAAACCTTTATAGCATTCAATTTATATTGTTTACTTAGTAACGGAATCAATTCTACTTGATTCAACCAGACGTGATACTTGCCTCTTCATTCCTATACCAACCCGACGTTTAGTTAAGAGCTATTCGAGTTAAGAACCAGAACGTTACACTAAAGTGCATTTGCAGTGTTCTTAAAAGAATGTCAATCGGCAAATACTTTGATATTGCTAATTATAGTATTTAATATTTATACTGCTTTTATAAATATAAATATAAACTTGTTTTAAAGTATCTTCAGTTATTTGCTCGGCATTTTATAAATATATTAATAAATTATGCTTTTAAAGGTAAAATTTCTAACCTTCATTTGGCAATAAGAATTATACTTAAATTAAAAAAGGAGAAAAAGAAGAAAAAGAAGAAGAAGAAAGATAAGAAATAAAGACGGGTTATTAAACTTCGGAATTCTAAGCAGAAGCCTCTGAAATTACTATATAATATTTATATTTATAGTAAATATTTAGAAATATTACTTATAGGCTTTAAAATCTGTAAATATTAGTTTAGAAATATTACTTTTTATAAATTTTAGAATCTATAAATATTAGCTTAGAAATATTACTTTTTATAATATAATAAAAGCTTAAAAATATTATTTAATAAACTTTAAAATTTATAAGATTTTTTAATATATAATATTCTGTAATTTTTTCTGTATTTTACTTATATAATTATAATACTTATAATTAAAATAAAATAAAGAAAAATTATAAATAAAAAATTTTCTAATTTAGCTAGAAAATAAAATATATTAAATATAGTTTTTAAATATTATTTATAATAACAGAATTAAAAAATTGAAAGCTTCTTTTCTAGATTAAAAATCAGTTTAATTTTGATATTTCAGAAATCATTTCTATTTAAAATTTAAATTTTTTAAATTTTTTTTCTATTAATAATTTCAAAAAACTATCGGCAGCTATTTCTGCAGTTAGTATATATATAACTAATGCTTATTTTTGTTTTTACAAATTTCTAATTAAATAATATAAAATATTAATATATTTAGATCTTTTTATTAAATATAGATTTTTTATTAAAGCAATTGCTTTTTAATTGTTATTTTGAATATTAACAGTTTGATAATTTTGAGCAATATAATAGCTAATATCAAGATTTTTCAGAATTTAAATTATTTATTATCTTTATTTTATAATAAAACTTATTATAATATATTCTGCTTTAGTAATTGCTATTATAATAGAAACTTGTTTTTTGCTCGCTTAAAAAACAGATTTTTTACTGAGCAGACTAATAAATGCTATAATGCTTTTTTGATCAGACTTATCTATAATATAATCGGCATCTGAATATATTATAAGATTTTTTTTAAATTTAAAAGAAATTCTAATTGAGATTAAGCTTTTAAAATATCTTAATATATAATAAATAGTATATTTATAATATTTATATAGATTTTATATATATTAACTTAGTTTTTTAAAAGCAAATATAATATCTGATTTAGTATAAATTATAATATATATTATAAAGTTTATTATTTCTCTATATTAAATTATATTAATTTAATTGTTAATAGAAATATCTGAGCAAAGATCTTTATAACTATCAATAAAGAAGCTTATTAGCTTATAAATTCTATTAAGAAAACCGAATTTAATTAGAAATTTATTAATATATTATTTTTAATCAAGCTTAAAAATCTTGCTAATACAGTTTCTAATAATTCAAATATTTAGAATCTTATTAATATTATTTAAGTTTTTTATATTAAATTTTATATTTAGCTTTTGAAAAAATCAATTTAATTTTTGAATTTATATTATTACTGTTACAAAATTGTTAATATATACTAATAATCGAATTTCTTATATAAAATATATAAATAGATACAAATCTGCTTTTAATTGCTAAAATCTCTATTAAAGCAGTTTTTCTTTTATTAGCAAGTTTTAGTCTTTTGTAGATTGTTTTAATCTATATAAACTATATATCAGATATATAACTATATTACTTTTATTTATTTTTATTCTCTATAAAATCTTTATTCAAAGCTTTTTGCTTAGCTTAGATTTGATAAAGGTATTCTTTATATTAAATTATTAGCATTTTAAATCTTTATATATTATTATTGCAAAAAATACTTGCAAAATAGCTATTCTGATAATAAAGGCAAATATTTTAGTATAATCTATTCTATATTGTTACAAGAATCTGCATATTATAAATCTAGCTTTAAAATACTCTAATAATCTATCAAAGTTAAATTTGATTGTAAATATTTATTTAAATAAAATAAAATTAATATTAAATAGTAATATATTTTTTTCTTAAGTTTTATTTAATATAAGTTAGATAAGTTTTAGTTTAATAACAGCTTTTTACTATAAGCTATAAATTGAATAATTTACTGCTTTTTTATAGCTTGTTAAAATTGAAATATTATATTTTACAGCTAATCTGATTATAGCCGCTTTTTTTATTTTACTTATTTTTTTATTATTGCTAAATTAATCTAACAGAGCAAATATAATTTTAATTTTCTTTGCTTTATATTTCTTATCTGAATCTATATTTGAATAATTGAGATTTAATAGATATTTTGACAAATTTGATATATTTAGCAATTTTATATAATAATCTTTTTTTTTTAGTATATTTTGAGATTTTGAATTTTATTTTTCTAAATCTTTTTTTAATATAGAATTATTTTTTATTAATTGATTTAAAATAATTACTAAAAATATAAAGTATTTCAGCTGCTTTTTTTATTCTGATATAATAAATAGAACAGTTTTTTTATCTATTTCTATTAAAGTATTACTTTTATAGCTTATATATTTATAATAAATAAAATTAATAATTAAAGCTTAAAAGATATATTTATTATACTTTTTTCTTTATTTTATAAATCTTTTTTGCTTATTTCTAACAATAAGCTTATTAAAAGTATTTTTAGACTTTTCAAAGATTTTATTAATAAGTTTTATTTATAATTAATAATTGTTAATAAAGCTTTCTGATATATTTTCAAAAAAGTATATATTGCTAAAAATTATAATTTAATAAAGATCTGGTATATATATTTTATAATATATAATAGTCTTAATATTATATTTTATAAATATATCTTTTCTTTTTATAAATATAAGCTTATTTTATTTGTCAGATAAAGATTCTTTTATTATATAAGCAATTACTTTGCAGTTTTATATTTTAATATAATTATATATTCTTAATATTCTATTATAATATATTTTTTTAGATAAAATTTGATATTTGATTTTTAATAGCTTTTCTGAGCTTTTGTCTTTAATCTTTTTAATTATTTTTGATTTCTTTTTTATATATATTCTAATATAAGCTTGTATTTCTGCTGTTTTATACCAAAATTCGACTAAAAGCTCTATATTATCAATTATAATATATATATTATATTTTATAATTTAAATAGATTATTTGGCAGGCTTATTTTATACAGAAATATAAAGTTCAGTTATCTGAACTTCAATTTTATCTTTCTTATTTTACAGCTGAAATATTTTAAGAATTTCAAAAATATTATTAATTTAAGCAATATATATATATCTTTCAATTGTCAATTCTTATTTTCTTTTTTATTATATTAACTTTGAAAATACTTTTTTATAATTCTTAAGCAGAATAGTCTAGGTTTTTTATATTTAATTATTAATAATCTTTCCGAAATAGCAATAATCTTAATATAATATTGAAAATAGTTCTATTATATTAAAGCTTATTAATATAAACGGCTTTTAAGTATATATAACGTACTTCACAAGCGAGTGGGCCACCCAAGCGAATAGGCCAATTTTTCTTGATATTACTTTTTTAACTAAATATATTAATTATTAAATAACTACAAATGACTTATATATAGAATAAATCTGATATACTTTTAGCTGTTTAATTTGTATAATAAAATTCTAAAATTAATATTTGTAAAATTGTACAAATTTATAAAGTGTCTTATATAATCTTATATCGCCGAATCCAAAATATATTTATATAATTTAATATTGTTAATAAAGCTCAAAAGCTTACAAAACTAAAAGAAAAAACTATTATATAATATATTCTTGATTTAGATTTACAAGCATTTTCTTCTCGGCATAATACTGTTAAAAATATAGCAAATCGATTATTTATAGTATATAATAGCAGATATATTAGAAAAAACTGAATTTCAAATTTTATATAATAATAATTATAACTTTCTATATATTTTATATATAAAATCGATTATTAACAAGTTAAATACAAAGATTCTAATATATATAAAGCATAATTTCGGCTTATATAAAATATAATTAATAAATATAAAATTTATAAAAAAAATATTTACAACTTTGACAAAATAAGATTTTTAATAGGCCAGATATTCTCAGAAATAGTTATTATAATAGCTGAGCAGTATAATAGGCTTTATATAATATAATAGAGCAATAAAGAATAGATTATAGTAATTTAAAGCATTAGATTATATAAATATATATTACTGCTATTTATTATTATTGCAGAGAAAAACTACTTTTTTTCTTAATATAAAAATATACTTATACTGACAGATTAAATAGTTACAGTTATATTAAATAGCTAAATAATAAATAAATAAAAAATAAATTAAATTAAATATTTTAATCAATATATAAAAAGTTGTATAAAAAGTAGATATTGTCTTTTGATTGTTAATAGATACAAAAGTCATCAATTGTACAAATTTGAGAAATACTATAAAAAACAGAATATTATTATTTTTTGTATATTATTATATTTGTCTTATAAACTTCAGCTGCTTGATATTGAGTATTTTAGTCTATTAAAACAATTATACAGAGCTAAAATTGAAAAGTTAATATATATATATATTATTTATATCTTAAAAAAGAATTTCTTTTTTGTTTTTTATATAGCATTTTGTATAATAATAATTGTATTAAATGCTTAAGCAGGATTTTAAGCTGCAGAACTTGTTTTATACAATTCTGATTATATAATCTTACAGTTTAATATTTAACTTTATATATCAACTTTATTGCTAATCTTATTTATAATCTGAAAATCAAAAACTCTAAGCAATATATTTAAATTGCAATCTCAATTAATATATCTTAAAGACCGGATTATACAATATCAGAATAATTTACTAACTATAATTTTGCAGAATATTGATTAGACTATAAAAGATGCAATAAGTTATATAACATAGTTCACAAGCGAGTCGTCCAAACAAGCTCACCGTCATTTTTTCCTTGACATTGTATTTTTAGCTTTGAATATAAATAACTTAATAATTAAATATAGCATCTTTATACAAAGAAAGAAATATAATATTTGCACTTTAAATACTTTAATCAAATCCAAATTCGAAGATTAGTTATATTGCATTATTCTATAAAGTCTTTTATATAATATTAGCTGATCGATTTGCTAAAAAGCTTGTATAATATACTATTATAGTTCAATCTCGAAAATTAACATTATTAGAAAAAGAAGCTATTGTATAATATATTCTCAATTTAGATTTGCAAGTATTTTCTCTTTAATATAGTATTATTGAAAATATAGCAAATCGATTACTTGCTAAATATAACAGAGAATATATCAGAAAAAACTGGACTTTGAACTTTGTATAATAACAATTATAACTCTCTATATATTTTATATATAAAATCGATTATCAAAAAGTCAAATACAAAGATCCGGATATATATAATATATAATTTCGCCTTGTACGAAATATAATTGCCAAATATAAAATTGACAAGGTAAATATATACAACTTTAACAAAACAGGATTTTTGATAGGCCAAATATTGTTAGAGCTAGTTATTATAAATGCTGAACAAGTTGACAGACTTTATATAATATAGTAAAGCAATAGAAAATAGATTATAATAATTTAAGAAATTAGTTTATATAGATATATAATACTGCTATTTATTATTATTGCAGAGAAAAACTATTTTTTGTCTTGGTATAAAAATATAATTATATTAGCAGATTAGATAATTGCAGTTATATTAAATAGCTAAATAACAAATAAACAAAAGCTTGATTGAATTAAGCATTTTAATTAATATATAAAAAGTTATATAAAGAATAAATATCGACTTTTGATTATTAACAGATATAAAAGTTATTATTTATACAAGTTCGAGATATATTGCAAAAAATAGAATATTATTATATTTTATATATTACTATATTTATTTTACAAGCTTCAACTGCTTAATATTAGATATTTTAATCTTTTAAAATATATATATAAAGCTGAAATTAAAAAGTTGATATATATATATATTATCTATATTTTAAAAGAAGATTTTCTTTCTGTATTTATTATAGCATTTTATATAATAATAATAAAATCAAATATTCAATTAGGCTTTTGTACTATAGAGCTTATTTTATATAATCTAGAGTATATAATCTCACAGTTTGATATTCGACTTTATATGCCAATATCAGTATCAACTTTACTTACAATTTGAAAACCGAAAACTCTATATAATATATTTGAACTATAATCTCAATCAATATATCTAAAAGACCGGATTATATAATATTAGAATAGTTTATTAACTAAGATTCTAAAAAATCTTAATCAGACTATAAAAAATATAATAAATACAATATACAAATTGATATTATTGTAAAAAGAAATTATTAAACTTTGCAAAGCAAATAATTTACTTAGTTAATATTATTATACAAAGAAATATTATATATAAAAAGAAGAAATATTTATTATTAAAAATGTCTAAAATTCAGAAACTCAAAAAGAGGCTAATATATAATTACAAGCCGATTTGCAAAAAAGTAATAGTTATATAAAGCAAGCCGAGCTACAGAAATAATATTATAGATATTACAGACAAACTGAGCATAATATACAAATCTGTCCAAATATTATAGATAGCTCTAATAATTTAAATACTAAAGAATTAAAATAATTTAATTAATTAATTGTTGAAATATTTAATAATTTTATATAATGCTAAGGAAAAAATGACAGTAAGCTTGTTTGGACGACTCGCTTGTGAACTATGTTATATAAATTAATATTATTATAAAAAGAGATTACTATATTTTGTATAGTAAATAATTTGCTTAGCCGACATTATTATACGAAAAAACGATATATTCAAAAAGAAGAAATAGTCAGAATTGAAAATATTCAAAACTCAGAGACTCAAAAAGAGGCTAATATATAATTGCAAACTAATTTGTAAAAGAATAGAGGTTATACAAAGCAAAGCAAGCTGTCAAAATAATACTGTAGATATTGCAGACAATCTGATTATAATATACAAATCTGTCTAAATATTATAGATATATCTAATAATTTAAATGCCGAAAAATTAGAATAGTTTAATTAATTAATTATTAAAATATTTAATAATTTTGTATAATACTAAGAAAAATTGGCCTATTTGCTTGGGTGGCCCATTTGCTTGTGAAGTACGTTAGCGAGCTTTTTTGATTGTCTTTTGTAAATCTTTTGTCTGCTATATATTTTATATATAAAAATCTAGTCTGAAATTGTAATCTTTTTAATTTTGCTTATTATATAAAGTAGAAATATAGCTTTTGGTCTAGCATAACAAAATTGTCGGTAATAATAAATATAACAAGCCAGTTTTTTTTGAATATAATATTTTTTTAATATAAACTGGTTTTTGTTTTTTGATATATCTACTATATTTAATTTATATATTTAACAAATAAGCTTATTTTGCTTTCTATATAGTAATTTTCTTATATAATTATTATAATATTTAATAACCGGCTTTATATTTTTATTTAATAAAAAATTCTCTTTATTTTCTAAAATATTATATATATTATTAAAGCTTAATATTACTAGATATATAATTTCTATTTGCTTAGTCTCAGAAATATCTATTTTTATTTATATAAATAAGTCAGATTTGAGATTTATATTATATTTTTCTCTATATAAAAAAGCTTTATAGAATATAATATTATATATTTCTTTAGATATTTACAATATAATATAAAGACTGCCTTTTTATTTGGCTTTTATTATATGCTTTTAATCTGCTTATTTTAAAAAGACTATATAATTATTGTTAAATTAGCCTATATATTCTAAACTAGTTAATTTTCTTACAGATATAAATATATATCTTTTTAGAATAGTGAAGTACTAGCTCAGCTGGAGAAGAGGAATCATTGATTAATTAGAAGAGCTTTACAGAAGCTTTTCCAAAGCTTTACTAAGATATTAGATTAGACTAACTATATTTAGACTGAAGCTCTGCTTTAGTCCAACTATATAAGCTCCATATAGTAAAGTCAGAGGCTCGGTAAGCCAGCCAATTCCGTTTTCTAATTTAATACTCTCATTTTGGCTTGACAAGCTTTATATATTGCTATTAGATATTTTGTTAGTTATATAAAATCTATCTTTTATAATTATTGCAAAAGCTTTACTCTTATTAATATTATAATTGTTGATTAATATAGACAATTATTCTATTTTAAATTATAATTGAAAATTTCTTAACTTTACTATTTAAGCTTTAATATATATTTCTACTTGCTCCAAACTTTATAAAAGCAAATTCTCTTTATATCTGCTCTATATTTGATTGCAAGTATAATATAGGCTTTTTACAAGTTCTTTTAGACTGAATATTGTAGTCGGGAGTTCTTATTTTTATTAAGCCAGCTGTTATAAAAGTGCAAACTGTGCAAAATCTCTTCTTGCAATTAATTGATTATATATATAGAAATAAACAAATATATTAAGCGAGTGAATTATGCTTGTTGTTACTAGTAGCCTGTATATTAATAAGATTATTCTTAACTTTTTTTTCTTTTTCTTTTCTTTTCCTTCTTCTAACAAACAACAATCATAGCTTCCTCCCCCGTTTCCCCAACTGCTATACATCAGGTAGGCTAAGTGTTGCAATTGTATTATATTATGCTCTAACAATATATATATAGCGAAAGAATCAGTGTAAATATATATATAAAAAGAAAAAGCAAGCTGCTGCTTGTAGAGCTGCTGCTGCCGCTGCTGCTATTGCAGCTGATAGAGATATTGAAAAAAAGAATAAGTTGCTTATTACAGCTTTATATATAGTATATTATTAATATTGTTTTAAAAAAGAAAATCTTTGAAGAGTTTTCTGATAGTATATTTTTATTATAATAGTCGCAATATTGCTGCTATATTAATATTGCCTAGATAATAAAAAAGGCTGATAAAGCTTTTTCGATAGTAATAAAGAAAAGTGTAATAATTGTAAATATAATATTTCAGAGCTATATTGAAGCTAATATATATATAGCAGCCTTCTCAATTGCAGGCAATCTGCTTTAATTGAAGCTAAATAAAAAGAAGGAGAATATTGAGTATAAGTTGTATTTTTTATTTTAGTTTTCTTGTTAGATTATACTAACTCAATATTAGCTACAGACTCTGATATCTTTCTGATGTCTCACATTCTTGCTGCTTGCCGCAATGCGGCTTATAATGCTTATGCTGCTGCACGAAAGCAGTATTGTAATGCCTTCCCTGCTCCGGCAGTAAGTGCTAGCAGAGTATATTTGGTTGCTTTGGCTCGGGTTCCCGATCCAAGAGCGAGAGCTGGCTCTCGGGAGACTCTCTGCCTGAAGTGCGTTTGCAGTGCCCTTAAAGAAATGTCAACCGGCGAGTATTTTGACACTGCTGGTTATAATGCTCGGTATTTGCGCTGCTTTTATAGGCATAAATGCAAACCTGTTTCGAAGCATCTTCAGTTGCTTGCTCGGCATTTTGTAAATATATTAGTAAATTGCGCTTCTAAAAACAAGATTTTCAATCTTCGCTCGGCAATGAAAATTATACTCAAGCTGGAAAAGGAGGAAAAGAAGAAGAAGAAGAAGAAGAATAAGGAATAGAGGCGGGTCATTAAGCTTCGGAACTCTGAACAGAAGCTTTTGAAATTACTATATAGTATTTATATTTATAATAGATATTTGAAAATATTATTTATAAGCTTTGAAATCTGTAAGTACCAGCTTGGAAATATTACTCTTTATAGACTTTGAAATCTGTAAATACCAGTTTGAAAATGTTACTTTTTATAATATAATAAAAGCTTGAAAATATTATTCAATAGGCTTCGGAATTTATAAGATTTTCTAATATATAATATTCTGTAATCTTTTCTGTATTCTATTTATATAATTGTAATATTTGTAATTGAGATAAAATAAAGGAAAATTATAAATAAAAATTTCTTTAGTTTAGCTAAAAAATAGAATATATTAAATATAGTTTTCAAATACTGTTTATAATAATAGAATTGAAAAATTAAAAGCTTTTTCTCAGATTGAAAATCAATTTAATTTTGATATTTTAAATATTATTTCTATTTGAAATTTGAATTTTTCAAATCTTTTTTTTATTAATAGTTTTAAAAGACTGTCGGCGGCTATTTTTATAGTTGATATATATATAACTGATGCTTATTTTTGTTTTTGCAAGTTTCTAATCAAATAATATAAAATATCGATATATTTAGATCTCTCTGTCAAATATAAGTTTTTTGCTAAAACAATTGCTTCTTGATTATTGCTTTGAATATTAACAGTTTGATAATTTCGAGCAATATAATAGCCAATATCAAGATCTCTCAGAATTTAAGCTATCTATTATCTCTGTTTTGCAATAAAACTTATTGTAATATATTCTGCTTTAATAATTGCTATTATAATAAAAACTTGTTTTTTGCTTATTCAGAAAACAGATCTTTTACTAAGCAGACTAATAAATACTATAATGCTCTTTCAGTCAGATTTGTCTATAGTATAATCTGCATCTGAATATATTATAAGATTTTCTTTAGATTTAAAAGAAATTCTAATTGAAATTGAGCTTTTAAAATATCTTAATATATAACAGACAGTATATTTATAGTATTTGTATAAATCTTGTATATATTAACTTAGTCTTTCAAAAACAAATGCAATATCTGGTCTAGTATAGACTATAGTATATATTATAGATTCTATTACTTTTCTATATCAAATTATATTAATTCGATTATTAGTAGAAATATCTGAATAAAGATTTTTATAATTATTAATAAAAGAGCTTATTAGCTTATAGATTTTATTAGAAAAACCGAATTTAATTAGAAATTTATTAATATATTGTTTTTGATTAAGCTTAAAAGTTTTGCTAATACAGTTTCTAATAATTCGAATATCTAGAATTTTGCTAATATTGTTTAAGTCTTTTATATTAAATCTTATATTTAGCTTTTGAAAAAACCAATTTAGTTTTTGAGCTTATATTACTGCTGCTGCAAAATTGTTAATATATATTAATAGTCGAATTTCTTATATAGAGTATATAAATAGATACAGATCTGTTTTTGATTGCTGAAATCTCTATTAAAGCAGTTCTTCTTTTATTAGCAAGTTTCAGTCTTTTGCAGATTGTTTTAGTCTATATAAGCTATATATCAGATATATAGCTATACTGCTTTTGTTTATTTTCATTCTCTATAGAATTTTCATCCAAAGCTTCTCGCTCAGCTTAGATTCGGTAAAGATGTTCTTTATATCAAATTGTCGGCATTTTAAGTTTTTATATATTATTATTGCGAAAAATGCTTGCAAAGTAGCTATTCTGACAGTAGAGACAAATATTTCAGTATAATCCACTCTGTATTGTTGCAAGAACCCGCATGCTATAAATCTAGCTTTAAAATGCTTTAATAATCTGTTAGAATTAAATTTGATTATAAATATTTATTTGAATAAAATAAGATTGATATTGAATAATAATATACTTTTTTTCCAAGTTTTATTTGATATAAGTTGAATAAATTCTAATTTAATAGCAGTTTTTTATTATAAGCTGTAAGTTGGATGATTTACTGCTTTCTTATAGTTTATTGAAATTGAAATATTATATTTTGCAGCTAATTCGATTATGGCTGTTTTCTTTATTTCGCTTATTTCTTTATTGTTGCTAAATCAGTTTAACAGAGCAAATATAATTTTAATTTTCTTTGCTTTATATTTTTTATTTGGGTCTATATTTGAATAGTTGAGATTTAATAAGTATTTTAATAGATTTGGTATATCTGGCAATTTTATATAGTAATCTTCTTTTTCTAGTATATTTTGAAGCTTTGAATTTTGTTTTTTCAGATCTTCTTTTAATATAGAATTATTTTTTGTTAATTGATTTAAAATAATTACTAAAAATATAAAGTATTTCAGCTGCTTTTTCTATTTTAGTATAATAAGTAAAACAGTTTCTTTATTCATTTCTGTTAAAATATTACTTTTATAATTTATATATTTATAGCAAATAGAATTAACAATTAAAGCTTGAAAAATATATTTATTATATTCTTTTTTTTATTCTATAGATCTTTCTCGCTTGTTTCTAATAATAAGCTTATTAAAGATATTTTTAGACTCTTTAAAAATTCTATTAGTAAGTTTTATCTATAATTGATAATTGTTAATAAAGCTTTCTGATATATCCTCAAAAAAGCATATATTGCTAAAAATTATAGTCCGATAAAGATCTGATATATATATTTTATAATATACAATAATTTTAGTATTATATTCTATAAATATACTTTTTTTTTCTGTAGATATAAGCTTATCTTATCTATCAGATAAGAATTCTCTTGCTATATAAACGATTATTTTGCAGCTCTATATTTTAATATAATTATATACTCTTGATATTCTATTATAATATACTTTTTCAGATAAGATTTGATATTCGATTTTCAATAGCTTTTCTGAACTTTTGTTTTTAATCTTTTTAGTCACTTTTGGTTCTTTTCTTATATATACTCTAATATAGGCTTATACTTCTGCTGCTTTATACCAAAATTCGACTAAAAGCTCTATATTATCAATTATAATATATATATTGTATTCTGTAGTTTAAATAGATCGTTCGGCAGGCCCGTTTTGTACAGAAATATAAAGTTCAGTTATCTAAATTTCAATTTTATCTTTCTCATTCTACAGCTGAAGTATTTTAAGAATTTCGGAAGCGTTATCAGTTCAAGCAGTATATATATATTTTCCGGTTGTCAATTTTTATTCTCTTTTCTATTATATTAACTTCGGAAATACTTTTTTACAATTTTTGAATAGAATAATCTAGATTTTCTATATTCAATTGTCAATAATCTCTCCGAAATAGCGATAATTTCAGTATAATATTAGAAATAGTTCTGCTATATCAAAGCTTATTAATATAAGCAGCTCTTGAGTATATATAGTAAGTTTCTTTGATTATCTTTTGTAAATCTTTTGTCTGCTATATATTTTATATATAGAAATCTGGTCTGAAATTATAATCTTTTTAATTTTGCTTACTGTATAAAGTAGAAATATAGCTTTTGATCTAGCATAGTAAAATCGTCGGTAATAATAAATATAACAAGTTAGTTTTCTTTAAATATAATACTTTTTTAGTATA
>Ga0247807_10001001_pt1 | contig 17246 bp, 17 predicted proteins | sample UWRJL074202C1_FD_179931 | JGI IMG/M metagenome (GOLD analysis project Ga0247807, IMG submission 179931) | Plant litter microbial communities from Arlington Agricultural Research Station in Wisconsin, United States - UWRJ-L074-202C-1 | ecosystem: Environmental > Terrestrial > Plant litter >...
GCTTTTTGTTTTATTCTATGAAAGCGGAGAATCTACTTTGAAGAAGTAAAAATTAGGTAAGATGTGTTTGTTCACGCCAGCAATGAGAACGAGAAGAGTAAGTGTGAAAGTAAAAGAGGACAAAAACGTCGCGGCGAAGCCAAGTTTGGCCATATTAGTAGTCTTCACAGAGCGTCTATTCCGAAGTCGATGGGAGTAGGGACTCTCTTTTGTTTTTTGCTCTATTGCAGGAACAAGGTTAAGTTTCTTCAACATAAGAACGAAGGAAATATTTAACTGGACATGAAAAAATGAGACGGAAAAGAAAGCATTATAGTAAGTGAGGGAGGGTCTATAGGATATCTGATCTGATATCCCAAGCCGATATAAGCTTGGACAACCCTTGCACTTGGGCTCACAAGCCCTGCATCTTGGCCATGGCTGTGGCCTGTACCTCCCCGATCTCTTCTCAGCGTCCGAATTAGCGTCGATTGGCGCTTTTCACACGTTTCTAGGTCTTATCATACCTGACCAGCGTAAGCCGCAGCATACCCGAGCCAACCATGCAGTCCACAAGTTAATTATAACCTCGCCGATATTTAGCACCAACATCCCCAAATACAGTCAGCTCCAACACTTTTGCGCCTTAGCGATTACTAGCACTCTGTTTCGGATATGTAAATAGCCGCGTGCCGTTGGCCAAGCCTGGATTTGTTGTTTTCGGGGGCTGATGCTCTGCCAAACGGACACTGACATGCTATTTTGAATCCTGACTACAACTCACTAACACGCCCTATCCTCACATAATAAACCTTGTTGGTGCTGGGATCATGGCTTGGAAAGGCTTTCTATGTGTATTTGATATTGCGGGTATCAGCACGAGAAGTGTTTGTTCATATATATTTCACTTTCCACTCTTTCTGGGTTATTTCCATTCATCATCTCTCTCCTTGGTTTCTTGCATAGAGCAAGTCTTTCATATTCAATCTCCTAGTCATCTCTACTGTGTGGTTTCATTTAAATCTTAATCATGTTTTCCATAAATACTCTCGCTTTCGGCCTTGCGCTATCGGTGTCTTCTGCCCTCGCAGCAAATATCGACGTAACGGTCGGGAAAGGCGGTCTAGTATTCGATCCTCCATCTATCAAAGCTGCAGTTGGAGATACTGTTACTTATAAATTCTTTCCTAAGGTAAGATTCCTATCACAAGTTACTTGTACCCGTACTGATCGTTTAGAACCATGCTGTGGTTCAGTCAACGTTTGACAAACCTTGTGTGCCACAAGCTGGAGCTTTCTTCTCTGGATTTGTGCCCACACAGGATAATACGACTGCTGCTCGTACAACATTTACTATAACTGTCAACGATACTAAACCAATATGGTTCTACTGCCCTCAAACGAATGGAGACCATTGCCAGAAAGGCATGGTAGGAGCAATCAACGCGTACGTCCAAATATCACCTATATTTTTCAATTTCATCACGTTCTTACTAACATCTTTTTAGTCCAGATTCGGGTGACAAAACATTTGATGCTTTCAAGGCATTAGCATTAAAAGCTGCGAAGCCCAGTGAATCCCCTGCTGGTGGGCTTCCCAGTGGTGGTTTGCGAAAACTCTCCGTTGATGTCGGTTTGAATGGCGAGTTGAAGTTTACACCAAACAACATAACTGAGATCGCGAGGACAGTCGTTGAATTCAGCTTCAATCCTAAGGTATATCGCAATATTTGCAAAATATATCAATAAGGCTAGAGTGCTAACAATGCGTAGAATCACACCGTCACGGAGTCTAGCTTTGCGGATCCCTGCCATCCGCTTGCTGATAACAAGGGATTCTCTAGTGGATTTGTTCCAACCACTCTGTCGCCGTCAAACATCAATTTTCAAATTGTTATTGAGGATGACAAAAAGCCAATTTGGTTCTACTGTGCGCAGACAAAGGGGACACATTGTCAAGCTGGAATGGTTGGAAGCATCAATGCACCAACTACTGGCGACAAGACCCTCGCAGAATACATTTTTGGCGCGTCAAAAGCTAGTGATAGTAGTGCTCCGCCAACTGCCCCTATTGGTGGCGTTCTCAAAATCAATGGCAACGAGGTCAAGACAGGATCAACTAATGTGATTGATACGAGCGGTGCTGGTGCACCCCCAGCTGCGGGCAATAACCCACCACCACCTCCAGTTAACAACCCTCCCACTGGAACGAACCCAGCATCACCAGTTGAGCCTCCTGTCATGACAGCTCTTCCTTCTCCACCAGCTCCAGATGCGACTTTGACTCCAGACACTCAAAATATGGCTGGAGGACCACAGCCAGCAGCTTATGGATGGGCCCCAGCGGTTTCCGACAATGCCACCAACCTCTTGCAACTGATCAATTGGGTCGATAACGCGTTGGTTGACCTTCTAGTGAACGGTCATAGAGACATCACCGAAGGACAATGGAAAGGAAAATACCCACCCACTATACAGAACGTTGTTGGCTCTATGGGCGCGCAATCCATCGTCCATCGCCACACCTCAACTGATTCGCTCAGCCACTACAAGAAGCCTGTTGTGCAGCCATGCAAGTACAAGTTCCCAAAAAGCAACATTGAGGAATTTGTCAAGACCTCTTTGACAATCGTACTTCTTGAAATTGGTCTCTTGTTAGATACGATCGGACTTGTCGTTAGCACTGATATTTGGATGGTCGGCCCACTCGCCTCAACTATTGGCTCAAAAGCCAGAATGGCTGGTCTGATCAACATGATGCAGAACCACATCCCCGCGGCTGCACCACGTGAAGTTGCCATGCCAGCTAATCTAGTCTACTCATACATCATGACCAACTATGTCGAGGCCAACTCCTGCCCCGACAAGCTTCCATTTACGACGTATCCCGCCCTTCCTGTGGTCAGAGGGCCAGTTGAGAACAAGCGCCTAAAGAGCGTCACTGTCACTTACGATGACTCTAAGAAAGCGGGATTGAAAATGGCATATCTAGGACCGTGGGGAAAAACATACTATGAGGCCGTAACTCCTGATGCAAACAAGCCAGGAAGCGGAACAGTAAACGTACCCGCTGACTTATCTGGACATGTGTGGGGTGTTTTGGTCAGTGGTGAGGTACAGAATGCAAACGATCTGCATACTGTAACAGTTGCCGGGCCAGAGATGATATGGGTATCTGAACCATAAGTCATTGACTGATGACTTCAAGTGTAGAATTTAGCATAATTTAGAACGGCGTATGGCTAGCGGGCGCATCATTGGAGCATAGTTAACCGGTATAATTTATTTGATATCAACTTTTACTTTTCATATATGGAATGTCTTCAGTGCAGCTTCAGCTTCAAATTCTTGACACTACTTATTGATCCCAGATTTCCTTTGATAGGATCTATGGGCGTTGGATTGAGAGCGTAGCTAAAATTTAAGCGATCACCTTTGCGTTATCGTGGTATTTCACTTTTTTTGTGAGAGGAAGCATAAAAGTAACCACCCCCTTATTGTTCTCGCTTATAAGACCCACATATATAACCACCTGAAAAAGAAATTAATGGACTAACAAGAGGACCATTGCTCTCCAGTCCCTCGACTTCTTCCCCAATAAGTTGAGCAAAAAAATAAAACGACAAAACTCAAGACCAACCTGTTTCGCAGGGTGGCTTTAGAAAACCCTCAAGGGTTTTTGATGTGCGGCTCGTATCGTATCGTCCTCCTATGCCCCAATCTCTATCCTTCCCTTTCCTCTAGAACCGCCGTGACGCTTCGCTACGCCAAATGCCGGATCTTTGGTAACCCAGTTTGGGCTCTGGGTGGAGTTTGTATTAGTTTATACTAGCTGTTTCTCACAAGTGGTTATTATAGAGAGTATATTTTCAAATGTGTGTGCTTTTTCTCGGACGGAAAAACTCCTTTCCTTTGAGGTTAAGCGAGGCTTTCGCCTAGGTGGCATAATCTATAGGATCGTTGAAAAGTAAGAACGCATCCGAAGACCGATGTGTTGTAGGGTGGAAGGGAGGTTCTTTTCTGGGCTGTAAAGACTTGGTGGCTCCTGCTGTCTTGTCATTAACGTTCTTACCAACTCGTCTGAGCATTCACCTGCTTGATATTGTACTTTGGTCATTGGGGGACCACTCTAATCACCTCGATTGGATTCACATTCACTCTGGTATGCGTGGAACTAAGTAATACTTGTATCCTCTATCTCTCACGGAATTGAGAGCCATCTTTCGTTGGCCGAACCCTCATTAAGCAGCTAGAAGTGGACAACAATATGTCGCGCGACTTTGAGATTGATAGGTAAGAAGACACGTCTACGTGCCCCAGATCAGCGATTGTCTGTACTAATCCCTATTGCGGAAGCCTCTATTTCAGAGAAAAGGGTCTGCAGCGCAAAACCGCCCCGAAAGTCTCGTTCGTGCCTCAATACGAGATCCTTGCCGCCATACGTGCTTTCCTCCGCGCATGTCCTCTCAAAACTCCTACCAGAACAAATCAGAATCTCATCTTTCGCAGCCCTGGGGAGTCAAGCGGTACAATTGGTAAGTAATGCTTTCTATACCAACGAGTTCCAATCTTAGAACAAGCAACAATTTCGAGCTAATAAAATGTCAGTGCTCCCCCTCTGGACCCAATCCGCCACATTCAACCCTATCAACCCATACTGGAGCGCTTTCATAGCACTCCTAGATGCCCTGCGCCCCCTTCTCGAAGTCTTAGGGCGCATTTTTAAATATATCCGTCCCTACGACTACGCCTATGCTGAAAACGTCTTCCTCTCCGATATTTGGATGTCTGATCCGCCCGTTCATCGTATTCCGGGCCGTCGTCCCTCCAGTGCCGATTGCTTCTCCGACTTACGTCTATCCGCTAACCTCGCTCTGACACCTGGCCCTTGTGAATCTGGTAGCTCTGGTATTAATGGTGTAACTGAGAGGGGAAGAGGTGAATGGGTCTTGATGACCTTTGTAGGAGAGGGTAAACCGAGGTTGGAGTTTCCGAGCATGGTGATGGGGGAGAAAGAGGGACCCAGGAACCCGATGGGATTGAGGGTTTCAGCGGAGGATATTTTAGTATTGGGACCGGGGGTGGAAGTTGGTAGTAAACCGTTTGTTGGGGAGTCTTATCAGTTGGAGTTCTTTGCTCCTAGTAGGTAGGCATTGGGAGCTTCATTGACAGAGTAACAATGAGTTATGATAGGGTTTTTACCTGCCGTGATCCCTTACGTTAGAAATTATCTCGTGCACCTTACTGAAAGTATAATTTGCTGAATATCTGACATGCTGCAAATTCTAGCTGTATGTATGTTTAGTGTCTATTGTAAAACTAGTAAAGATACCGAGTTTAGCCAAAATTATGTCCTCATGCTTCTACCATCGACTCACACAACTGATATTTGATTTTTATTAAAAACAAATCAGATTCATTTTTGCTGTCTACGCCACTAATGTGGTACAAAGTTTCCCAGAACGGTCAATAAAGAAATCAAGGAAAATGTGCATCAAACGCTCCCATGGCATGGTTTAATTGGAGAGAGGCTCCCATAGATCCTTCTTAGTTTTTCCTAAGAGGCGACAGGTTGTCCCAGTGAAATTAGAGGAGCGTTGACTTAAATGCTACTCAGAGGCTCTACTTTGCCTTTAGTTTCCCAGTACTAAAAAAAAGTGACCCTGTACCAATGAATTTTCCATGGTTTTGCGCAAAAGAAAATGACACGATCCTCATGATTAAAAAAGGCGGAATCGAAAGAATGACAAGTGGCTGTATGGAACACCGAGCGTGGAATCGTCTCTGAGGAGGTCGAATATAGAAGAGTGTGATAAGAGTGCTGGAACCTGAAGTGGTGAGACTGGTAATCTTTGAACTGGCAAATTTGGGTTCACCATTCAACGTCACAGGATGAACTTCAACAAACATAGTCGTGGAAGTAGATTCTGACTTGTTTGGCGAGGTGAGACCATGATGGCCCCATACAAGGTCTGGTGCTGCGGCCCGGAGTTTTATTGCTCACTCATCATCGAAGTTGTCACTGTGCCACTTGCAAGATCTTTGGTGTGCTGTATTACCCTGGCTTCTGATCTTGCTGTATGGTACCAGGCAGGGCCAGCAGTATTCGTATTTGCATCTGCGGCCTAGTTACTGTTAGACAAGAATTTCAACTCTGTAGGAACACGAGGCTTACAAGTCATATGATCACAACCCGATATTTTGACAACCTTAATTGCGCAATTAGGGTTTGGGCACTCCTTGGTTTCATTGTCGAGATATCTATAGCAAAATTAGGCAAGGTTGTCGAGATGAGGTAAGCTTTAGCTTACCGCTTCGAGGCTCTCTCCTGTGCCTTTTTGTCCTGTACCTTGTGCTCCTGGACAGCTGCTTCATCAAACTGCCTGCAAGTCTGACCTTTGTGCCAGGGAGCCTGGTGGGTGAAGCAAGTCTTGAACTGACATGAAGTGCAGGTCATGATAGGCTGATCGTCGCCTCCTCCGTGGACTTGGCCAGAGTCGCACTTTGGGCCTAGACAGCGAGTGAAGTTCGGAATGGTGGCAAAGAATGCGATGAGGGATTTTTGATCGTAGCTAAATAGCATGTTCAGTTCTTGACACGTTGGTGGCAGGGAATGGCTTAGCATACCGTTCAAATGCAGCAGGGCTTGCAAAAAGTTTAACTGACACGAAGGGAAGACGCACAGGGCAGAGAGGACACTGAATCTCATCCCATGGCTTGTTGACGATCTGGAAATCGAGATCTTTGGATATACAGGTAGTACAGATTGCTAGCTCATGCTGGCAAGACGGCGTGATATCCTGCTGGGCTCGATCCTCTCTAAAACGTGTTTCCATGCAAATACCGCATTCCCAGCCTCCTCGCGGTTCTGTAAGCTCCTTTTGAAGTTCTTCTGTCGTGCCCCCATATTTTAGCCAAGTTTCGAGTACGGTAATCTCTTCCGGTGTAAAATTGCGTCGGGTAGTATAGCTCCAAAGTCCACTCAAGAACTTCAACTTGGACCAGCTCTTAGCATACTTATGACCATAAGCATCGAAAACCGACATAATACGTTTCACGCGATGTTGATTGCATGTTTGACCGAGAATGATTGTAGGAAGATTCTTCCATCGGCCAGTCTCTTGGAGATCTGAAACCATGGCGAACAAGGTAAATTGAAAATCGCTATCCTGTCAAAGCCTGGTGTACCAAATTAAGTTGTGCAAAAGAACAAAAGCTTTTGTTGAGTAGACAAAAAAAACCTACTTGATGAGCTATCATAGATGTTTGAGATTGGAATTTTGATGTGAAGTAATGATTTTGATAAGTGGTCTGGTATTCGGCAATTGAAGTGTGAGAGTTGAGTTAGAATTAGCTCTGATCTCTTCACAGTTCTTTGATTTAGAGCACAAGCCTTTGGAATGAGAGTGATGTTGAGACTTTGTGATCTTTCACCACCTCTGTTAGTGGGTGGAGGATAAAGTATGACAGAAAGAAAGGCCAACCGAACGCCAAAGATTGCTGCCTGGATACGTGAACGACGTGGTGAATTTAATTTCTTTATATGCCTCACTGGAAATGTTGGCGCCGAAAGAAAGGCGAGGCTTCTTACTATTTGGTTATCCCAGAGGCTAAAGAATTAAAGGCGTAACTTCCGCTGCATTTATTTTCCAGGCTTCCCAAAAGTTACCCCGCTAATTCACCTCTGACTTATCACTTTAACGTAGAACTATCTTTGTATGAAAGTCAGGTGCCATTCAAGATGTCTGTCGCATATACTTCAAGGCCGCGCCAAATTTCGGCTATACTCCATCAGAACTAAAGTTCCCAAAAGACAAAGGAAATTGTGCCTGGGTAGCAGATCCTCACAGCCGTCAGTGTAAATCACGACGCTTATACGGGAAATAATATCTAGTGTGTAAGTACATTTATATTTTATCTTTAGTTTGGTTTCAATCTCATTGATATTGGCTCTTCCAGATTCTGATTTTTTTATAGCTAGCCATTCACATTTGACTTCTATTTTGCGTTGGCTAGGCTTCATATTATTGCTTGGCTAATTTCAAGAATTTAATTTTGCTGTAAATGCTGTCTTTTATGGCGGTTGGACTGCAGTTCTTCAAATCCTGGTCGTAGATTTGGTAAGAGGACCAGCTCAACCGTCCTTGAATGAAATTCCGTTATACCGCCTTTTAACCAAAAGCTCGTAGATTTGAACTTCTAAATTTGAGCAGAAGTCAATGTAGCCATATATCTGAGATCAAGTAGTACAGGTTCCTCTGATCCAATACTAACATCTAGAACCTCATGAAGCTTCCAAGCACATCTCGCTTAAAATAAGGGGGACTGTTTTGTCCAACCTGGGCGTTTGGCGCTAACTAGACAGCTCCCTAGCGAAAGCTTAATAGGAGCCGCCTGAGAATCTGGGGTATCCATATTTATATAATAACACTACTATCATGTTTCGCACACATTCTTAATGAAAATCGCAATTGCACCTTTTTAAGATCGAGGTCACCCTCGGGTTGTTAATTCTATATTCTACTGTCTGAGTCTCGGGTGCCCGATCGTACCTGCATGTGGAGTTTCACCATTAGCGTCCATTGTAATTTAGCCAACACCACCCCCATCAGCACATCATTCTCGACGGGCCACTTCAAGAGGTAATCAACTTGAAACCAGGCGCGGTCTCGGCTGGGAGATCATGCTTTATGGTGCTCTGCTGGTATAGTATTATAATATCCCGTACTGGAGTTTCACCTTGCGACTATGCTCCTATAATAATATGCGGCTTGGCGGGGCCAAATCATGGATGGATGAGAATGACATCACTGGAACCGGCCCAAAGCAAGAAATTACAGGGAATTCCACCCGCGCAATAAACATCGAGCTGGAGCTCTTTAAATAGTCTCTTTCCCCTGGACTCTGCGGATTGGAGTGTTTTCTGTCATTCCGGCGTGCAATTGAATATCCATTCCTTCTTACAAAGGCACCGAATCAAAACATCTCTGGAGTCTCGTGCATGCTCTTTCCGTTCCCATAAGATCATCTCACCATGATTTCCTCGGTTTCCACCATTCTGCTGGCTGTTCTGCCAGTTGCCCTCGCCGTGCCTCATCCTATGATCACACCACCGCCGACTGTATCAAACCGCTCGCCGCCAACCAGAGTCCGACCAGACCAGCAGCGTAGAGATATTATTGACGATGCGAAATCCGAAGTTGCAGGTCTAGGAAGTTACGTGGGCAGCGTCTTAGGCAGCTTCCCTTCCTACGTCGCAGATGGAGTACCCAACTTCTTTCAAGACTTCCCCACGGGAAGCCAGGTTCAGAAGAGCTTGGGAATCAGCGATGGAGATTTAGATGCTGCCCCTACGCAGGTCTTGAATATCCCGTATGTTTCAATCGTGCACATACTTTAACTACAAAACCTCCTGCTAATCGAATAACAGATCCTACGCGAACTGGACAGAACAAGGCTGGAATTTGCGATTCCGTGGGAATGTTTTTAAGCAACCTAATATCTCGGAATCCAAACTTAACGATCTCGCAAATATCTTCCTAATTGGCACAGACATCGAATCTCTTCCACCTTCCCAACAAGTCCAAGCACGAAACTTAACTGCTTCGATCTTCGTTGTGCAACAAGGTGATCGAAATGTCTCTTTCCACCTGGAGCCAGCTGATAGCCAAGGGGGAGATGGTGAATCTGGCGGAGGAAATGCAGTCACCCCTAGCGGTGGAGCACAAAATATCACTCTTGTTGGCCAAACTACCGACCAAGGTGATTACGATCAATTCCTCACCCTAGCAAACCCAGATGGTGCCTTGAAAGCTGGAAATACCACCACCAGCCTCCAACGTTTGAATGTCTACGCCGATGGAACACTCACCGGAAATGCAACATCATACCTTGTTCCTCCAACCGGAATGACTATCATCTCCGACATTGATGACATCCTGCGCGTCACCAAGATCTACCAACCAGACGAGGGTCTTTTGAACTCCTTCGCTCGCCCATTTACCCCATGGCTCAACATGCCCGACATCTACGCCAACTGGAGCAAAAGTCTTCCTAACATGCATTTCCACTACCTGACTACTACTCCAGAGCAAGTAACACGGAACTACATGGATTTCATTTACAAGACTTACCCCGGCGGATCCTTTGATACCCGCCCTCTCAACTTCAGTGATGTATCCGCCACTCTCTCTATCCGTCGCTATCTCCTCGATCGCATCTTCCAAACCTATCCTGAACGTAAATTCATCTTGGTGGCCGATACATCCAACTCCGATGTTATGAAAGCCTATCCTGCCCTTGCAACCGATTATCCCGGCCAAGTCCAATGCATCTTCATCCGAAACACGAGTGCAACAGATCCCGAAGATAAATTTCCATACAAGACGAACGGGTTCAAGGGACTGAATCAGAATACATACATGTTTTTCAATGTGCCGGATGATCTCACAGGACTGGACATTGCCAATGGACAGTGCTACAATGCGAGCGTAAAGCAGGATGTTACGTTTAGTACTCAGGGTTTGCCATTTGGGTTGTCAAAGAATAGCGCTGGGAGGATGGAAATGGGCTGGAATGCCATGGTATTTGGACTGATGGCCTGGGGACTCTTCGCTGGCTTATAATGATCTGATGTATTTGTATGAAGGATGGCTTGCATTTGGGCACAGGGCACGGCGTTTAGGATTGACTGCCTACCTGCGATCATGTCTTTTTGGCGATGTGATATGTAGGGTATTAATTAAAATCTTGAGAACCTGAAGAAGATATTCGACTTCCAAGTCATTGACAAAACAGAATGTAGAGACTGGAAAGGTGAAGAAGCCAGCTTTCCATATATTGTAGCCCATCTGTAACTTTTCATATGTTATTTGAATGACTGTATCCGAAGCCTGTGTCTATACGATCCGATAAATTTCAGAGGCTTGCACCACACCCATTCTGCAATCTTGTAATTCCGTGATTGCATAAACATGTTGAGGTGGTGATGTTTCCTCCAAGCTACTGTCCACACCAACAGCCCAGTGTTAAGCTCCTTCACGTCCCTCACCCGAAGGCCACCTGCGGTTACCGTATATCCTACGGCAGATGTTAGTACTATTTCATATCGGAAAAAGAAGGTAGACTTATCCCCAAAATTATGGAGGGGCTGCCTCTACCTGAATCACCAGAGCAGAGGCAGCCCAGGACTACCATCCCAGCTGGCCTGTCCGAAATCCCAAAACCCCACAAGCTCCGATAGGCCAGAACATCAACCACCAGAGGCTTCCATCGCATTACACAGCCAGACAAAATATCAAGAATCGATCTTTCGAAAAGTCAGACAACTTAGCAACGCTACCTAGAAAAGACAAGCACTAAGCTTTGACTCCAACGCTAGATGGGTCCGATCCTAGACGTTACTCTGCTGTCCTCCTTCCCAAGCAAATAACACTCGAAACTTGAATAGCAGTGAGTGTTCAAGAAGTCTCCCCACCACTTCAGATCAATCATCACTCCAAACTCCTAACATCTCCCAGTCTTCCACCGAAGTAGAAGGCCGGCCAAACAACAGTAGTAGCCAAGAACAAGCAAATACCTCAGCATAATCAAGAAGCCTCTTTCTGTTTGTATAGCAGTACCCTCTGAGATAAGTTTTTGTTTCCTCCACGCATATGCCGAAACATAACGCAGGGCAAAGGCGGACAAAAGACATCAACAAAAACCGCAGTCGTCTCTTGCATCCTTTCTACAGAATAGATAAGATGTAGAGGAAGGGGGGTCGAACACCGCGAGGATGTTTGACTGAGTATCGGCGTCCTCCATCACCATGAGACGGGGCTCATGGGAGAAGGTTGATGCGGCTGATCGGAATCACACTCGTGGTGACAATGCCTATGGTTGGTACCGCGGCAATGGTCTTGTGAGCTGACTACGTCACAGACGAGTTTCTGGCGTAAAATAGGTTGGAGGCAGTGACCTTTGGTAACTTCAGAGAAGTAAACAGACAGGAAAAAGACAGCACGGGACATCTTTACTATTCAAAATCGCACGGTCCCATCTTTGTCAACCGGATATCAAGAATATTATTTGGATATGAAAGCGTCTGGAGCGTGACAATAGGGCTTGTCTTTTCCGTACCAACGTACAGTAGAGGACCGTATTCTGCTTTGCATCTCTGTTTGAAGGCTGTTTTCTCTTTCTCGAAACCTCGCTACAAATGCAGTGCAAATGATTCAGACGAGTGGGATCCGAAGCCATATCACAAACGTGAAGTTGTTGAAATGCGCGCAAAATACAGTCTATTTGTGATCCCCAGTTGTGCTCGGCATTCATATCCGAAATAAATTCTAGAGGCCATGTTACCAAAGTTGATAGAGACTGTGGTTATCAGTTCTGAAAAGCCTCGAACAAGATCCAGAGACGACTCCACAGGGAAGTGTCTGTGCCATCCCACACTACATCTCCTATCCTTAAAGCCATGTATGCATCAACGAAGACAATCCAAACTGATCAGAGTATTATGTCCAGCCGACAAACCCGACGAGCGACCTCAGCGTGAGATTCTTACCAGAACGGCTCATGGAAGATGTCCGTTTTATCGCCTTTCGACATCTGGACTATCCTCCCAAGTTTTCAATCCTCAGTTCGTTGAAAACCAGTCAGCCTTGCGGCGTCCTGGTAACCCTTCAGCAGAAGTCTAATAGCCTGGAAGAATAACTGTGACCGCAAAGCTAAAACCGACAAATACTTAGGGTTAAGATCTAAGCCTTGTAATTCCTTGTCAGGAAAAAGGCTCAGAGGTCTATAGGGAGGGTGAAGTGCTTGGTTTGCGTGCGATCTGGGCGAGCGAAAGATGCTTCTTGATTATGTACTGAACAAGGCATTGTATAGCATTCGAGGGACGCGTTGTTTGTTTGATTTTGCAACTAAGAGAATCGGTACTACTATTTGTTAGAGATTTATCTGGCAAGGTATTGGTGGAATCTAATTACGAAGAGAGGATAGACGTGATTGACCATCTGAGAGGTGATGGTTGGTGATGAAGTTGGTGACAGAAGAGAGATGGAATGACAAGACATGTTTGGTGGCTGAGAAGACGCGCTATCGCATCATGGCATGTCGCCAAGTCACGTGACTTTAGATTTGTCATCAAGAATACTTTTATCACTTTCATCGAAGTTCTTCCTAACTTTGTTCCTTAGAATGAGGCTTATCTAAGGTAATGAGTACATAGTCGACTTCTAGATCGGACATCGCTATCAGTGTTAGATAAGTTGTCGGAGTAACCATTTTTAAAAGGAACCGGCAAAGGTTCTCAACATTTACTTGAGCATGTTTCTCACACACTTCATACTCCACATTCAGTCTTAGTATTCGAGCTGAGTAGTCGATATTGTCAAATGAAAGACAAACCTGTAGAGAGAAAACTTGGGTAGAAAATTATCTCTTCACCGTGGACCTCAGCAACGTAGAATTTTCTGATTTGTTATGGCACAAGATGGGTCTCAAAAGAGAGGGCAACCTCCGTTGGTTGATGATCTGCTTCAATATGGCCAGTGGGCTTTTAATCCCGAATTGCCAGAGGCAACTCGACAACCGAGCCTGTTGAAGTTCAAGTCACTAATAGAGAGGTATTTCAATATGTTCGTTTGTTAGTTCCTGCTGACCATTAAAAGTACGGGAAACCTGTCTCTTATGCCAGCTTTGAATCTTCTTGTCCAGCCGGGAAGAACAGAATCATGGCTACGGGCACCTCTATTATCAGCTTTGACCATGTTGCCGCTCAGAAAACGAGGGGTTCAAGACACCATCGAGTTTATCCTTTCTGTCCATCCAAGTACTGCAGGCTATAATGCAGCAGTCAAGGCTGGAAGAGGAGCTCCTATCACCCAAGAAGCCCTTAGTGCTTCCTCAAAACTTTTGTCCACCCCGCCGGCGGGAATGTCACCAGATGATTGGTTTTCAGGTATTGCACCACAGTTGTTTTCACTACTTCAAGGTGAAGGTGAGCCCGAAATGGACAGGGCGGCTGCCTTTGTCATTGGGTTTGGAATATTGGGTCGAAAAGCATATGGAGCTCCAGGTATGTGAGACTCGTTTGATCGGGAAAACAGTATTGATAGATTACAGGTATGGCGGGCTGGAAAGCTTTTGTAGATCCGATTCTTTCCTCCATCGATCCGACTCTAGCTGCTCAAGAAAATGTCAAAGACGAAGAAATAATGACGTTAGGTCCTCGAATTCTGACGAGCTCATCAGATTTAGCCAAGAGCCTACAAAGACTAACTGCACTCGTAACAATTCATCCTCATCCCTCATTGACTATACGCTTACTTCGGCCTCTCCTCCTACCTTTGTGGTCGATCTCATCTTGGTCGAGTGGGAGCGAATTGATCGAAAGAAAATTTTGCACCCCAGCTCGGAAGCTTTTACGTATGTTTCTCCAGCTTTCTTCTTCAACAAAGCCATCTAGTCAGAAGCTTGCTGCCCAGTCTATAGCAAGTGATTTAGAGAATATTGTCAACAACTTGTTATTTGACGGAAGATCTATTAACTCCAGCAAATATTGGAAATATGCAGAATGCTCAAGTGGCGGGATCCAAATCTTACTGTTATCAGACGAGGATATGAAAAGTCAATCTGAGACAAATTTAGCAGCAATCGACAGTGCCGCGGATGATTTGATTACACTAATAAAGGATATGCCTGAAATGGACTCGAATGTGTCGCGACTTTTCATAGAACTCTGCAAGAAATGGCTCGCAGTCTCACAACAACAACATACTCCTAAGGTAGAAATTCGGGAGGCAGCTCAAGAGTCGCATGAAGACATGGAAGTACGGCTCATTGAAGCTAGGGTTATGCAGAAAATGATGACTTCGATTCCAGAAAAACTTGTTGATAACTCCAATCAAGTTCTCGAGCTCGTGTGTAAAATACTGTCAGACCTTGACCGTGATGATGACGGAAAGGAAGAAACAGCTTCCATAGCCTTAAGCCTTTTAAATTTGGTTCTGGCCTCTCCTAACTTTCGAGATAGCCCAGAGACTGGAAGTAGCTTGGAAGCAATAACGACGTCGCTGAGCTTGATAGCCAGAAGGTCAACCCTGGATATTGCAACTACAGCACAGAATCTACTAATGCTTCTCCAATTTCGAAAACATATAGACGATTCCGATCCCGACCAGGCAGTCGCTTCTACCGCAGATCAAAAGGCAGAAGATCGAAAGACCTACAGTCTCGCTCTCTCGTATCTCACATCTGTAGAATCACCGCCACCAGTACGCGTACATGGTCTTGAGCTCATTTCTGGACTTGTCCGAGATGATTGTCCTATCATTGATATTCCGGCTATTATTGTATTATTTTCGTCACTATTACAGGATGGGGATGAATATATCTATCTACGGCTCATAAGATCTTTCATTGAGCTCTCTCAAAAGCATCCGAGGGCGGTGATGAAGGATCTGGTAGACAGATATGTGGATGCTAATGAAGACTCGGAACTCGATCGCCGACTTCGCTTCGGAGAAGCTCTATTACAAGTCATTCAGAACTCCAGTTCGAGTTTCTCAGGTAATACGGCGCGAACTGTCTGTGAAGGTCTGTTATCAATCGCCGGCCGTCGCGGACATCGATTGAAGGCGGAGAAGGATCAAGAGAAGTCAAATAAATTAAAACGAAAAAAACACCAAGAAGCTGAAGATGCCTGGGGTGGGGAGGTCCCTCAGCTTGGTGAGGAGATGACACCGGAGAATGAGATTCTTGCACAGATTGTGTCAGGCTGGGAAAGCAAACGTGGTTCCGAAGATGTGAGAATTCGGGCGTCTGCGCTTTCAATCTTTGGCTTTGCTATGGAGGCAAACATTGCAGGAATAGGATCAACTTTGGTGTCAGCCGCCGTCGATCTGAGCATACATATTCTCACACTTGAGTCCGAGCCGGAAAAGGGTATCTTGCGGCGAGCAGCCATACTATTAATTATGAGCTTTGTACGGGCACTTGATGCGGCTCGGAGCGAGGGCAAAAAACTTGCTTTTGGTTTCGTTGGTCAAAGTCTCGATGACGTGCAACGCATTCTGAAGTATGTGGAGCAAACTGATAATGATGGACTAGTTCAGCAACATGCTAAAGATGTCATCGAGGGTTTGCAGACTTGGCAGATGAACTCCTTGCTACCACTGCAAACTGAGCAGATGGAGATAGAGCATCTGGCTGGTCTTTCAATCAAGCCAATCCGAGGGGATAGTTCGAGTGGAAGCAGACCGAGGATTGAGGAGATAGAGTAAAATGCTGCTAATTTCGTAGAAACTCTATATAATATTTGCATCGCCTGCACTCACGATTGGTTTCTTTGTCTATTTGTTGGGATTCCTAACTTCCTTCGGCATAGAGTAGTGTAAGGCTACCAGTAGGAGTATCAACTATGAGCACACCCAAAATGTATTCTAATTTTGTGAGAAACAAATTCCCTCCTATAGAAAATGCCAAAGTAGCTAAGCTAGCGACTTGACCTGGCTATGCTTTTTTAATTTTTAATTTTTCTTTCTTTAATAAGCTTTATCATCAAAGCATCTGTGACAAGAGTACATAAGTAGCATATTGATACTACTACACATGGAACTACAAGTAAAACAAGCTTCAATAAGCTTTTCTGCCCCGGACTGCCTGAAGATTGGTAGGGGTACATTATTGGGGCCAAATAGCGATCCATTCTTGGCGCCTAGTTCATCTCTATGAAGCTCACTTTTCGATATTGCACCTCAATACAGACCATATCTACGGTATTGATTTGTTACTTGATGCTAGCTAGCATCAATCAAGCATTATACCGTGACAAATAGGAGATGAGCAAATAAACAAATATACGCTACCCATGCTTACCTACTACTGCCTCGACGGTAATATTTAAATGTCAGTAGGCATCACAAACATTCCAATCGTCGTACTTTGCGAGAAACTCCTCTTCAACATTCGTCACCTCTCGTGTTTTTGTTTCATAAGAGCAGCAGTCAGCTTTATGTATTATAACGGATTAGGCTTGTGAAAGAGATTTGGCTACCGTTAAGCCGTCATAATGATTCATAATGACTGGAAGCAACTAGCGGATTGATCGAACTCTTCTGCCAAACTCAGAATTGCAGATCAATAAGTCAGACACCCAAAAGAAACTGCCTCTCGCATTATAACATAGCGTAGACCCTGAAATCGCCGACTTCGCGATAGGCATTGACAATGGACGAAGCCTCAAACCATGCTGTCGTCTTCGGCGCATCCGGCCTAAT
>Ga0247807_10001002_pt1 | contig 17243 bp, 16 predicted proteins | sample UWRJL074202C1_FD_179931 | JGI IMG/M metagenome (GOLD analysis project Ga0247807, IMG submission 179931) | Plant litter microbial communities from Arlington Agricultural Research Station in Wisconsin, United States - UWRJ-L074-202C-1 | ecosystem: Environmental > Terrestrial > Plant litter >...
GTAAACCGAGTGCTATCAAACATTAGTCGTTGTAGTTAAATGTTAGAAAGAGGGTAATAATTACATCCTTAGCTAATTTATCCATCTGTTCGGGGGTCAATCCAGTGTAAGCGAACATGCCAATCTGGCTAGTGATGTGGCTCCAATCATGCTTTGATCCTAAGGACTCAAGTTCTTTCTTCAAAAGAGCGCGCATTGTGATGATACGGTCAGCCATCCCCTTGACCTCGCCGAGCCACTGCTTGTTCAAAGCTGGGTCGTTCAGAATTTCCGAAGCAATTCTAGCACCGTGGACTGGAGGGTTGGAGTAGAGAGGTCGGACAAGAATCTTGATTTGTGAATCAATACGCTTCTTTTCAGCAGCATCTTCACAAACAATAGAGAAAGCTCCGACACGCTCGCCATAAAGGCCCTATTTCAGTTAGAATTGACAGCTACACAAATCGCTCCTAAACTTACCATGTTCTTAGCAAAGGACTGGGCAAGACATGGGTTATGGCCTTGCTCGATGAAATGGCGAATTGGGAAAGCGTCCAGATCAGTATCTCCGGATGCGAATCCTTGGTAGGCCATATCGAAGAAAGCATAATGACCACCAGCCTTCACGGCCTCGCTTATCTCCTTCCATTGTTCAATAGTTGGGTCAACGCCAGTAGGGTTGTGTGCACATGCATGGAGCAAGAAGATGCTACCCTTTGGTGCGCCTTTGATATCTCCAACCATACCCTCGAAGTCGAGGCCAATTGTGTCCTTGTTATAGTAGCGGTATTTCTCGACCTCCAAACCACAGTCCTTGAAAACAGCGGCATGATTGGCCCACGATGGGTTTGGAATGAAGATCTTCTTTGCACCAGGGTAGAATCTTTGTAGGAAAGCACCGCCAATTCGTAGAGCACCAGTACCGGAGATAGATTGTGTGATAACGACGCGGTCAAGAGCGGAAGACCCGGGTCCATATGCTAGCAGAGCGGCAGCCTTTGTGAACTCGGGGACACCAGTGATACCGGCGTATTCCTTGTTTAGCTTCGCTGCGATAACTTTGTCTTCGGCCGTTCGTACAGAAGGGAGGACGTATGGTTTTCCTTGGTCGTCGCGGTATGCGCCAACACCTGGAAAGAGTGTAAGATTACGATACAAGCGGGATAAATTACTCGCATACCTAGATTGATTTTTTCCTTGAAGCTATCGGCTTTGAAAGCTTCAGTAATACCTGATCGTTCGTGAGCAAAAAATAAACAACGGCTCCACTTTCGACATACCTAAGATGGCCTTTTCAAAACCGTGTCATCAGCAATTGAGCAGATACTGGAAGGGTCCTAACTTACATCCTGTATAGATATTAGCTTAACGTCCCTGAAAATCAATGCAACTGTGGATATCTTACTGGAGGTCCTTGAGGCACATCTGCCCAGGTTGAAGCCAGACGTATGGCAGAACACGTTCTGTAGGTAATTGCGCGTGTAGCAGCTTGCCTGCTGGCCAATCTAGCTGTGGACAACATCTTGAAGCGGATTGAATATGGAGGTATTGGAGTGGAAATGATCAAGTTTTTCACGGTAGAGTGGTGATGCTTTTCAAATAAGACTCATATGGGGACACACCCCCGGAATTGTCTTCCGTTCTCGCCGCTCCATGCAATTTTAGCGTCATAATTAGTGCTTCACCAGCCTGGGGAATAATGTCCGGATTTGCAAGGAGAGCTTTAGGTTGGGGAAGCTCAGGATTCAAGAATCTTATCTATGATCACTTTCGAAATAGCTATGAAGCTATTCACACACAGACGTTACAGGTCTCCATTTTAGTGTGGAGAATGTTGAGTTTCCTTAGCCTAATATTTTGTACCGAAACCGTACCAGCCCGAAGCTTGCCGGCTTCGATGGCTCGTACCGTTTAATCATTAAAGGAGAACAGTAAAGCATAGGCACCAATCAAATACTCGAAAAGTGCTCTAATCATGTGTATGAACCCGGAACTCAGAACTCAAGGCACTGAATCTGATTTTGTGGTGTTTGCATAAGATGGCGATTTCAGATACAATCTCTGACAGACCAACTATTTTGGTACTACTGAGTATATAATGAACAGGCTGAAATAACTTGTGCATATTTACTCAGATCCATCAATCTACAAACAATATTGAGATATACACAGGAATGAGCTGACCAATATCCAAACCCGAAGTCCTAATACCACTCTTCTTCTTGATTCTCTGACGGATGTATCACGCTGGGAGAATAACACAACTCGATCCCCAAATATGATATTTAGAGCTAAATCAATGAGCTCTCCTATTACACCCCGAGGTCATGTTCGCAACTATCCTTTCATGATCTCTCTAATCATAGCCTCTGTGATAAGAATCATGCCCTCAACATGGATCCGTGAGTGCTCTAGGAGTTTAATAGTTTTCCGTCTTCTACTGATATTTCTAAAGCTACTCTCAATATTAGCAGGTGAAATAGTAGAATTAGGCACATAAATTACCTCGATGCATTGATTCTGACTGATTGAGTAGTCTTGAGACTCTTGTTCGTAGGTAAGATGATGGCCTATCCGAGTCTCAAGACCTGTCTCGTATCTTTTGTGATTCCAGACATGTTGTACCGGATGTTTCCCTTGCCGAACCTGCTTTCCTTCTTCCGGCAGAATTGCTAGAGCCTTATTTCGTTACACAGTACGAGCTCGACCGACTTCCTTTCTTCGATTGGAAAAGCTTAAAGGCTGTAAGTATTGGAATCACTCAAATGGCAAGAGCTTTCCCCCTGTTGTTTCCACAATCTCGATGGATTTGGTGAAGTTGTGTTCATCCTCATTCAGTTCCAAGATATCGTTGGAAGCAGCAGCTATTTGAGCTTCGGGACACCAAGCATAAATCTCATCTGATCTCTCCACATTGGCAGTCTTGTTGATACCATGGTAGCCCAGCGGTCTCTCAGCCCAATTGTAATCAACCGCAAATTCAGCAGCCTTTTCGTGAGTAGGAAGTCGTCCGCCCATTTTTTTCATCTTATCGCAAAACCAAACATCCTCGACCAAACCAAAATCCGTCCCATTTTTGATATCGTCCGCAATATTCGACACACTGACAATTTGTCTTGATAGGGTCACATTTCGCAACGAGAGTCCGCCATTGAAGGCATCCGTGAAATATGGGTGGGCTGCCCCAACAAAATCATACTCCATGAAATCTTCCACTCGTCGCCCACTACTAGAGCATAGCATACTGTCTGCCTGAAACAGCAACATGTGCTTCGCCGGCCCCATCTGTGACCAGAACCACTTTGATGCCAAGAAGTGACTGATACCCTCGTAATTTTGTAAGGAGGACCTAGTTGGAAGCTCTATGATCTTAACTTGTCCTGCCTTCACCATACGTCTAAAAGGTTGCGACCCTTGACCAAAAGCTGCAAGTGTCTGCACTGTCGACGCGCGTGTGAAGAGTAGGATAGGCCACTCGGGACCAAGGACAGCTGCAAAGTGTGTAATAACAGGCAATAGTACACGTAGTGGACGTGTTTCGACAATTACAGCTACTTTGTCGCCAATGCTATTTGATGGTGTTGCAAGGTTCAATTTGGAAAACAGCTGCGGAAGGCTGGCATGATCGTCTAATGTCTGCCACCAATATGCAGTTAACGTGAATACAATGACAGAAGAAATCGCAGCAGCAGTGATTGCTCGCTTCCTCGTAAATGCCAACATATCGAAAAAATTGGCTAAAGTGAAAGGAAAGAAGGGGGAAGAGGTAATGGGGATGGCAATATTCGTAGAACCCCTGTCATGCCCAGCCTTGTGTTGGAAGTATTGGCGTGCAGCACGCTTGCGTATATTGGAATTTTATTTAGAACTAATTCGGGATATGGTGTCACGTGATAGATAAGATACTTGGCCGCTCAGGCACACGTAAATCATGGCCGGAATTAGAATTCCAAGACCATTTCAAATTTGATTCTATGGCAATTTCTCGAAAAGCTGTCGTTGTTGGACTCAGTGGCTGTTCCTCCAGTGGTAAAACAACTCTAGCTCGATTACTTCGGGATATTTTCCCAAACACTTTTGTTCTGCACGAGGATGACTTCTACAAGCCAGAGACCGAGTAAGTCAATGTTGTTATTTCCATATTGCGACTTCTTATGTCTTTGAGTGGTTTGAGAGAGAGATTACTCTCTTGGGGCGTATATTGCATTTTAACATATCTCACATGTTCGTTTCTTCTTCCAATGCCTAACTTTGTATAGGCTTCCAACAAAAAACGGGCTACTAGATTGGGACTGTGCGGAGGCTCTTTCAATCGCAGATATTGTAACCTCACTTAAACATATACACGAGAATGGTACCTTCCCAGTCAGTAATACGCCAGTGATAAGACGCCTATCGAGGTGTAGTAGAGATATAGTCCCTAACTTCATTACAGCCTGCCTTAGACTCTAAGGAAGATCAAAATTCTGTCGGTGAATGTCCTGTTGACAATGCTATTATTGAAAATTTGAAGAACCGTGTAAAAGCGTGGACCGAAGAAGGCAGTCCAGGCCATAAAGTTCTCACTTCTACATCGAACTCAATTCGTTTATGCATTTTCGATGGTTTCCTTCTTTACTCCCAGTCCTTCCTTTCTGTGCAGCCACAAATAGACATCAAAGTACTGCTTCGAGTGAGCTATGCAAAAGCCAAAGCAAGACGAGAAGCGCGAAGTGGATACGTCACGCTGGAAGGATTTTGGGAGGATCCCCCCGGTTATGTCGACAAAATTGTGTGGCCAAACTACGTTGAGGATCATAAGTTCATGTTTGAAGATGAAAATGTGGAAGGCCAGTTGAAGAAGAGCGTTGTGGAGGATTGGAATATCAATTTCCCAGAAGGGGGCCTGGATGTGGATATGGCAACAACGTTGACGTGGACAGTAGAGTTACTCATGAAAAAGCTGCCTGACTTCGCAAACAAATAATAATAATAATAATAATAATATGAGTTTGGACTCAGAAGTCTGTCGAATTGCTTTTAAGCAAGACGTCTGCACCAGTGCGGCTACCAGTGCCGCTCTTGGACTTGCTTTGCAGGAAGACCTTCCAGGAAATGCACTCTTTGCGTATGCACATAATGTGCCATGCCATTTTTGAATTTAGTGAAACGCTATGGATCCATTCCATCACCCAAGTTTCTCCAAGAGCTTGGTACCCTGCTTGTCAAGCCAGGTTTAAAAGCCGTGCGTATATCTCTCATCATTAGGGACTGCTTGCTCTTATCATATTTCCGCACCTTCGCCTGCTTGCAGAAGCGTCAACCATTTGGTGCTTTTTATTCAGATGTTCGACGTGGAAAATGTTGCCTCCTCTTTTGCTAACAGACTATTGGTTGCTAGACAAGTATCAGGTTATCTATCCGCTCATGAGACGGTACTTCTCCATGGGTCATGTACCTGAGTGCTACAAACGTTTGGGACAAGATATTTGGACATATCTAAAACTGTCCTCGTCTGCATCATAAGCTTAGGATTGTCATATTGTACCCCTTTTATATTTATAAGCTTAGAGGAGTTCATCCCTGAGAATTTAGCCTTGGGATCTTGAACAGACCCACGGCGTTTCTTCCCAAGCTATATGTTTTCTGCAACAGAAAGAAGACTACATCGCATTCTTTCTCAAGAATTCTTGTGGTTTACAACTTGCCAATATGCATCAAAGGGCTATTGCTCCGAGCATTGGAGAACAATAAGCAAAACAGGTCTATTTGTACTATATTAAACACCTCATATATTGTATGGTGGGAATACTTTTCACTTCTTCAGGCATACTTGTGCACTTTATCATAAAAAAGAGATACAGCGCGAATGAGATAGCTCAGTGTAAAATCTCTTTGCTGTTATTGGTGTTACAATCAATTTACTTTCCACTCGACTCATTCTACCTAGAGGCAGATGCTGAAGGAGAGTTAAACATAAGATGAGCTCTTGTTATGTCTATTTTAGGCTAGTATTACTTTTGCTTTGCTCTAATTACTTACACCACCTCACCTCTCTAACACGACGCTATCCCACATGAGTCCGTGCCATGTCGAGTTCCGTGTCACCCAGAACTTCACATCATTCTTCCCCTTCTTCAACAACTTCCCTGCGACAGGAAATTCAAAGTACCTCCACTCCCCTGCCGTTGTTCCACTTCTGTACACTGATGGATCATTCAGTAACCCAGTTGACGGATCGCTTCCCGTGATGCCACTCGTCAGGTTCCCAACTTTCACATCATTCACCAATATCTCGGCGCTGACACCCGTGGAGTATCCGGCGAGAGAAACAATAAGCGTGGCATCCTTTGCGGAAGCCGGTGCGTCAAACCCAATTGTCCAATTTCCCAATTTCGATTGTGCAAAACACCACTGGCTAGTCTTTGACTTACCATAAGTGTAAGTGATGTTTGCGGGACACAACTCGGACGCTCCATGCGCATATGGTGAGCCACCATAAGCAAATCCATAGCTCGTGCGATCAAAATCACCAACTTGAAAAAGCTTTGCTTTGCGTGATACCTGCCAAGTAAGGGTTTTCACATCCGTAGTTTTGGACTTACGGACAACCACGTCGTTTTGTAAGAAGCTGGTTGTAACATCGGCGATCTTGCTACCATTTGACCATGCCTGTAGTCCATACGATCCAACTCTTACCTCTTTGAACTCAAAATTTCCATGCGCATCTGCATAGCCGGTGTAGTAGTAGTCAGAGCCCATATCAAGTGCTGTTTTGCTTGGGTGATTGTCCCCGAGGAACACAGCGGCATTGCTTGCTGGGCGACCATCCGAGAGCATCAGCTTTCCCTTAACCGTCCCGCGGGTCTGGTACGCGGCATTGTCAAACCATTTATATGGCCACTCGGAAAACTCTGCTTTCGATCGTTTGGCGGCATCTGGAAGCGAACCGTCATTGAGATACCAGAGCCAAGGACCCCAAATTTTGCCGCTGGGGAAAACGTCAACTGCCGAAACTTGAAAGTGCGTTCCATGAATCATGTTGAGCTCGACTGCATCACCGGTCTTAGATTCGCGGTGGATCTATTTGGTATGTTAGACGTGTAGACTCGAGAAACTACAAAAAACAAACTTACCATCAATTCCTGTTTCAGATGGTTGCCATTATAGTAATCCTTTCCAGCATTAATATACCAGCTTCCAAAACCTTTCCCGTAGACACCGTAGTACGTCTGCGTTCTAATCCAAGATGACAAGTCATACTTTGTGATATATCCAGTTCCATCTGGCTGAAGCCATGTCTCGTCCTGTACCTTGTTTTCCGGGAGAAAGTCACTGAGAGGCGGCAATAGCTCATCGCGTAAATCTGTCTTGCCACGAGGAAATGTGGTGTTATCAAGACGCCAAAGAGTGCGGAATTCACCCAGCGTAGGCAGGTTGATGTTCTCAAAGTATTGGTAGGCACCTGCGAGGCCTGCAACGATGACCCAATGCATGTTCCCTTCCACGGCAGTAAAAGACACATCAATATATGGGGAGCCATTGAGGGAGCCTCGCTTGACAATCGATGCTGAAGTCCACGACAGGTCGTTGGCTGCACCATCTGTTCCATGGGATTAGGTTCTGGGTTTGGTGGATAAAGCAGACCAAGGTAACTTACTGTAACTAACATAGTGTCCAACGGCATCACCAACACAGTCGTGGTTTTTGTAAAACAACTTCACACCATATTTTGGACCTTGGGTTACATTCCAGACTCCATTGCCAATAACCCAGGTCTGGTTATCGAGTTGATTTAAGAACGGTGCGGAGGATGTGCCATGGTTAGACTCAGATGGGAGCGCAGATATTGAAGTTATGAATAACGCTACAAGTATTACAAGGAACCGCATTTTGGAGGCTTTCGGATTCGCTACACGTTTATAGATCAATGCTTCGTCCTCCAGAGTGAATGCAAGAGAGTAATTTCGTATTCACCAAGTATCACAGCTTTTATAAATTACTACACGATCATACGCTAATTCCAATCCCATCTGTCAGGGCAAACCACCGAGCAGTATGCACTGCATACTGCCGCATTTATCCTGTCCTCGCAATCACTTGAAGAGGAGATCATGGGCTGTGATATGTGGAAGAAAATCTCCCCACGGGGCCCCTCAAGTCGTGGTCCACAGATCTCATAGTCCCTGTGTTAGACCCGGTCCCTATTCTCCCGAGGATCGAGAATTTTGTATTTTACGGCTCGCCGGAACTCGTGATCGGGCTCGTAAGTTACTGAGCGTTGGAGAGTTTACAAACGTTCTTGTACGGTAAACCTAATTAAAGGAACTCACATGACTGGGTTCGAATTCTTGTCTGGAAAAGTCAATTCGGATGCAATCACGGGGTTCGACCCCATCATCATTACATCACGGCTGTAATCGGCATAAATATACCACGCCTTAAGGGTTCGCCTCGCTTAATCTACAGGCCCCTTTACGAAAGCTGGTGATGCTTAATGACTAAAAGGTAGCTAATGAACGTGATAAGCTTTGATAAAGGTTTAGCTGAAGTCAATAGACTTCGGGGACGGGAAGTGTATCTTCGGGTCACTCGGTGGTGATTCTCGATGGGAATTCAGCTTAATCATCAAACTCTTTGTCTCGTGAGCAAGAATATGCTCGATTTAAACTTAGATCGCAGGGCATGCGAACATATACGGGAATGTTTCTAATTTGCGTCGTACCTCCTATTTTTCCTATCAAGAACAAACTAATTACTTCAACAATCGGCCAATTCTTGGAAACTAAAGAGTGGATCATTGCGCTTTGCTAGGTACCTTGGCCATTGCGGTACGGGAGCGGCTACTTGGCTTATTGTGCTGCCTTGGACGACATGCGTCAAAATTATCTAGACATAAAAGGCATATTCTCTCTGGTTTTGAGCAGTATGAAGACTCCAGCGTGATTACGAGTGATAAGAGTAAGCGCTCGGCGGGTGCGCGCGCGAGTGCCAGTGCACGTCAAAAACCCCGTTGTCTAATTTGTTGGATTTATCGAGCGGTCCCTTTCTTTTCCCAAGCTGTATGCGACTGAATTTAAAAATTGCTTCTTAGGCTGCCTCTTTCCTCAGTTGGCCCATGTCAATTCATCAGCATGAATGCATCTTGTGGGAGTAATGAGTGCAGCAGGTCTTCGGAGCATCTGCGGCCTTGTGCTGTGGCAGTTGATGGGGCTGCTTTTCGGTGGGCTGCCCGCTTTGCGTGCCTAGTTGCTACTCTACGTGGAAGTACGGCCAAATGAAATGATATTTTTACAGATCTATTGTAAGCTGAAACAAGACGGCTCTAGATCTGACGTTCTGGAGCTTTGTCTTCGAGTCTTGTTGGGCTAATGTACCACTGGGCTTTGAGAATTTGCTGTACTTCTCTCCATATATCAAGTCATTCCGCAGATTGTCGCATCATTAACATATTTTCTCTCTTGATTAAAACGGCTGACGAGCTCTTTCTTATACTAGTATTTGTCACATCGAACAGAGCAATAGAATTATCGTCGATTACATTATCATATTCCATTCCGACCAGATGTCGCACATCAACACATGACTGTGCCACATTTGCGTGCACTAATGAAAAGAGTCCAAGGTTCCCCAGTCTCATCTCATCTCATCTTCTCATGACCATCTCACCGACTTTCAAATCACATTATTGTTGTGCCCGTTCTCGCTCAAGCTCCCGAAAGCTGAGGGATAGATTATGTGGTGCAATGCGAGATTTGTCTCAATTCAAAGACCTCTTCACCGTTGGACTTTGGCTTCAAATACAAACGCCTATGTGCGGCAGAGGCTTTTGACCCTTCTTTTTCCCTCTCCACTCTCCGCGCTCCGCTCCCTCCTATGCTTTACACTTTTGGTTTTCCCTGTTAACATTTCGCTTCACGCCGGCAACCTCTTACTTTCCACTGTTCACACTTTCTTGTCCCTCTCTGCCTTCTACATTTTATACCACACGCCTCACTCGAGCAAGTGACTTGGCTTCTAGCGATTGTCCAGGCAGCAGAAAACGTACCATGTCTAAGGTCGCCGAATTGGTGACGCTTGTGGCTTGCTTTGTGTGTAAGCCATAATGTCGGGCCCCCGTCAGCTCAATCAAGAGCAATTGGCTTGTACTTCGAATTAACTCCGCCCATCCTCAACCCATCATGCACATCCTACATAGCATCCAATCGCGGGAGAAGCTCGTTGATGACATGGGATATTCTCCCAGGATACGACTGCGGGGTAGCTGCGACAGCTTCCTACAGTCCTCTGTACAATACCACACAGTGCGTTTGTACGTACACGGGATCGTGGAGAAGCCGGCCTGACGTGGTATTGTGCGAAAAAGTATAAGATGCACTAAAGGTCGTTCACGCTAGGCTAGGCGCTAGGATGCTAGCTAGCTGGTGCTATTAATGCTTGTGTATGCTTGTTTGGGTGGAGCAGATTCGAGTTGTGAATGGTTCACGGCGTTGTTTAGAGTGCGGTGTTACCGATGATCCATCAGCTCGCCCTTGCGACTTCATCTCGACTATGCAGCAGCGAGTCCAGAAGCCCGGCGGAAGACCAGCCATGCTTCAAACTAAGTTCCATCGCGTGACTCTCACGGCCGATGATTAGTTGGGTATTCAGAAAGTGTAACCCAGGCCAAGCTCTTGGGACAAAGATGCGTACTGTAGTGGTCGGGCTTTCTTGTCATGTTGCTGATGTGCCGCCGACCGACCCCGATGCCTTCCTGATGCAAGGATAGTTCATTCCGTTCAGACAGCTCCTGCAGAAACGACGTTGGGCCGCGCCGTGCATTCAAATTGACTTTTCACTCCCACTATAAGATCAAAGTCCCCACCTGTCGTTCACTTGCTCGGCCTTGTGCATCCAAGCTACCTCAATTCACTCGGCAAGCCTTGTCAAAGAACAAATCGCAAACATCATGGCGGAACCTGGTGATCCATCAAACACTGGCAGCGCGTAGGTAGACCCAGATTCCTGTTGTTAATGCTGTTGTTTGCCCGTAAATTCCAAGCTTCATGTTGACAAGTTCCTAGCCCAAAAACGGAGCCAATCGCGACAGCACCTGTGACCGACGACGCAACTGACGAAAAGCAACGCAAGCTTTCCGCCCTGAATGACGATGATTTTAGGAAGAAGAAGTTCGAAGCTTTGACCAAGAACGAGACCGGAGAGTAAGCATTTGTCCACATCCCGCTCCTACTCCTCGTGCACTTGTTCCGTTTGCTCACATAGCCAAGAATCAAGAATCCTCTGATCGGTATCCCCAAGGCCAAACTCCTCCAGGATGTTAGCGAATTCGCGACCAAGTTCGGTCTTGAGCACATCCAGGATGACCTTGTCAAGGGCGCACTTGTTGCGCAGAACCCAATGGGTATCGACACCATCCATGAGCTCAATGATGAAGATCGAAGAGTCTTGAGTGAAGAAGTGACTCATAAATGGAGACACCCCCGACTTCTGTATCTGACCATTATTCTCAACTCCGTCGCTGCTGCTATCCAGGGATGGGACCAAACTGGTAGGTGTCCTAGATATACTTGATCGACCCGTCACTAACCAACCTTTGTCAGGTTCCAATGGTGCCAATCTGACCTTCTCCCAAATTCTTGGCATTCCGGATACTGGACCTTTTTGTGACCCCCTGGATACCACTGGTCAATTCAAACCTGGCAATGAAGCTATTTGCGATAAAAATTCCTGGATCGTTGGTTTCATCAACTCCTGCCCATATATCGCCATCTTCGTTTTGTAAGTACGGCGATGCTCCACGCACTATACTAGTCTAATATACATGTACAGCGCTGCGTGGATATCTGATCCCCTCAATAACTGGCTTGGTCGACGAACCGTTATTTTCATTGCCGCCATCTTCAGCTTACTTGCACCTATTGGTCAGGCTACGGTTCAAAAATGGGGTCAGCTTGTCGTTTGCCGTATCCTGCTAGGTATTGGCATGGGCTTGAAAGAAGTCACTGTGCCAGTTTACTCTGCTGAGGTTGCACCAAGAACGATCCGTGGTGGATTGGTCATGTCGTGGTATGTATACTTAAGTCCTGATTTTATCCCTTGTCGCTGACTGCTCTTCCAGGCAAGTTTGGACGGCTTTCGGTAAGCTCTTAATATCCATTTACTAAATGGAGGAAGACCATGTTACTGATTTATTTTGATTAGGTATCTTACTCGGCACCTGCGCAAACTTGGTATTCTGTAAAAGCCCCAGTAACATAGCCTGGAGATTGCAATTTGGCTCTGCCTTTATTCCCGCTATACCCCTTCTAATTGGCATCTACTTTTGCCCAGAATCACCTCGATGGCTTTTGAAGAAAGGCAGAGTCGCAAAGGCGTTTGAATCGCTCCTTAAACTCCGAAATTCTCAGTTGCAAGCGGCTCGTGATGTGTTCTTCATCCATGCTCAGATCGTCTATGAAGACCAGCTGCTCGAAGAATCCGGTCTTACGAAGAGAAGCAACATGTTCACACGGTTTATAGAGCTGTTCACGATTCCACGTCTTCGACGAGCAACATGGGCATCAGGTGTGGTCATGTTGGCACAGCAGATGTGTGGAAGTAGGTTCAAGAAATCCATATTATTCTCGTACCTAAGCTAATATATCAGTTAACATTATTGCCTTCTATTCCTCCACCATTTTCAGCCAAGCTGGCGCGAGTTTGACTGGGGCTCTTTTGGGATCATTTGGCTTCGGTCTCGTCAATTTCGTTTTTGCCTGGCCGGCGGTCTGGACAATTGATACGTTTGGTCGTCGTGGCCTTCTCCTTTTCACCTTCCCCAACATGGCGTGGACCTTGCTTGCCGCCGGAATGTGTTATTTCATCCCTACAAGTTCCCGTGCCCACCTTGGTATGGTCACGTTTTTCATTTACGTGTACGACGCATTCTACTCTCCTGGAGAGGGTCCTGTACCTTTCACCTACTCCGCAGAAGTGTTCCCACTTTCCCATCGTGAGATTGGAATGTCTTGGGCTGTCGCAACCAACAACTTTTGGGCCACCGTTGTGTCTATCACGTTCCCACGTCAGCTTCGTGCGTTCACTGTGTCGGGTGCATTTGCTTTTTACACCGGGATGAACTTAATTGCTCTTGGCCTGATCTTCCTCTTCTTGCCTGAGACCAAACAGCGAAGTTTGGAAGAATTGGACTATGTCTTTGGTGTTCCAACTCGCACACACGCACGCTACCAACTCTTCACAGTACTTCCATGGTGGTTCAAGCGATGGGTCTTACTCCGCAAGAACACTCCTCCATGTCCAGATCTATACAAGTTCGAGGAGAATGAGGGTTGGACCGAGAGTGATCGAGATGAGCCAAAGGCTGCTGGTACAAGTGCCGAGGTAGGACACAAGGAACATGCTACCAGGTCCAATTAGGTGCCAGACGTGATGGTGTGAAGAGGTAATTCTGAAGATTGGTTATTGATTTGGCGGTACATTCATAGTTCTGTGAATATTCTTGGGAGTGTTTTGTGGTTGTGACCTTACTTGCCCATTGATACCTACTCTGATTTTAGTGCGTGCTTAGAAATTAGTAAAGTGAGGTTTCTAATTCATAATTAAGTGGGGTTCAAGATTAGCTATATTAAGTACAGCCTATCTAGAAACGTAATCCATTCTTTATCATTGAATTATTCTGCTTCTCAATGTGTAATTAAACTCATGAAACCTTGGTTCTTCTGTATCAAGCTGATATTTGGCTACTGTTTGACTCATTGACATTGCAAAAGCAGTTACTGTAAAAGGTGAGATTGATGTTTCGTCTGTGATTGCTCATATGTATATATATATACTTATGAGATAAGCTGCGATTGACTAAGCGTGGTGCGTATCTATATCAGCCAGTGACTTCCCATTGCTTGGCATGATTTATATATAATGGGTGGTTCAAAAGCACAGGTCTAGTCGAGTTTTACAGCAATGCTTCTGTTTAATAGCAAGCTTGTGGATGTGGTTTGAATGGTTCTATTTGGATTTTATGCCTGCATGTTGAACTGGAGGTTGCTACTCCATCATACAGTATCCGCATTGATTGAGTTGGTTTCGTAGCTACGTTGGGAGCTAATGTCTGTCCATGGATCTATCATGGAATCTTACAATCTTATGTTCATGACGCTCAGCGAATACGATGGAACGGATTTGAGCTTAAGCAGGGCAAAGAGTCTGCCGTCGGGTAAAATTTTGTCACGATAATGAGGGACAGTGCAATTTGAACTAGCTTCCATTTATCCCAATTCGGGTCGGAGTAACTCGATACGGGATAGGCTAAGATAAGATCTCGCAGGATCTCCCGTTGTAAGAACATGAGTGTGTACCTAAGAACAACGCGCCACTTTATGCATTGTATGCAGTTTGTTAATCCACTACACTCAACAACAGGCCTAAGAGTGTAAGGTCTGGAGCAACGGTCAGGCAATATAGCACCTGACATCGTATGTGTTTGTCATATCTTCTTCTGCGGTTTGAGTTTCCTCGGTTGCCACATTTCCAAAGACACACTAGACACACCATATGTTGCCCTGCGGCCCGTTGTAGCAGAGGTGAAGTATTACCCTTCAATATCCTCGATTACGTTCTGGGTGGTTCGCACCAGTGCAAGACGTCATTGTCAAACAATTGTGTAAGATGTACTGGTGGCAGATGCTTTTTCGATTGTTCCCTGAACTGCAAATCTCCATAGGTGGTCTAACTTTGAAACTAGTCAGTAAAATTGTACTGGTAGAATTATTGAATATCTCGAAGCTTTGGGTCAATTTCAGAAGGAGGCACAAGGCCAAAGCATTTTCATCAAATCCATGAGTACAAAATCGGGATAAGACTGGTGCCAGCTGGTATATCATCATAAAAAGGGGCATTTCGGGCAAAAAGTAGAAACAGAATGACTTACTTTTGTACAATAGCACCAAGCCCATCCTATTCCAAACTAAGAGTTTTCACTAGTCATGATCCTCCTTCATCAGTGTTTACAAGATTTCCTGTTGCAGCACTCTTACTGAACTCTGACAAGCTTTCCATAACTTTGGGAAGCTCTTTTGCAACCGACTTCCGATGTTTTTCTTGCTCCCGGAAGGCCATGCTGAACGGGTATTGACTCCTTGCTCCGGCGACGTTCATCTGCTCTTCTATGTCTTCCTTCCGATACTTTTGTGAAGCCGTCGCCCAGTCCGCCAAGCCACTGCTCATCAATGACCTAGGTAGGAGTTCTCGTAAACTCATCGACATGAACGATGATTTATAAGATGCAGGCTTCCAAGGTCCAAACATTGGCTGCTCTCTAATATATCTCTCATGATCATGTATTGATTTTGAGACGTTGATTTCAAACACTCTTTCTTCTCCAGCTTGGGATTGGGTGGCTTTGGTTGCTTCTGCAGATTCCACAGCGACAGTGGGAGCGTTGGACTCAGTACCAGCTCCCGAAGATATTGCAAGTTTTTCCGCTGGGTCGGACAGAGGTGCAGCCTGGCTGAACATTCGGTAACGAACAGGACTTGCATCAATCAAGTCCTGAGCCGCTGAATCGGAGCTATAGATTGCAATGAATGCATTGGGAACAGGAGCATGTGGATGATACTGTAGTTTACGGATTAGACTTGACTATGATTTTAGGCAGTTTAAAAGACTTACCTTTAGTGATCGGAAAACGTTCACTTCACCAAATCTCTCCAGAACCCGCAAGACCTCGCGACGTTCTTGAAAACTTTTCGCAGTTGGGTACATCTTTATGTGAACAGAACGTAGACTCAGCCGCTGAGCAGTAGATAGAGATGCCTCCATTATTGTGTAATTGTCAGGACTGACACCAAAGAGGTGCAGTTTACCGGGGAATCATTGTGGTTGAAGTCAAAGAAGTAAAGAATGTGCGGAAAATTGTTTTGGGGAGCTTATCCGGTGACCTGAGTTGTCTAGGCACGCAGTTTGTGTTTAAGCGATCTTACGCCTCAACCTTGATATGAACAACAATTCCAACTTATCCAAGGGGTTTATAATAACGAGCAATAATTTATCAGTATAAATTGAGTCAACATCGTTCTCCTGGTATATACATCAAAAAGTTTAATCGATCAGCATCAATAGTGATCTCAACACAACTTCTATACTACTATGCTCTTGATACTAAAAATCCAACATGATGATTACAGATATCACCCGTTAAAACTAAAGTGATGTTGCTTTAGTAGCCTGTCCTACGGGTTTTTGGAATGAATATTCAAGTACAGTGTTGGCAACCATAAAAATCAATTCTTCGATGCAATACAATCGATTACTTGTCTAACACTGATGGATCAGCTCTTGACCCTATGGCACGAGCGGTTTTTGCCCGATTACAAGATAACTAAAAAAAAAACATGTTAGCATTATACGCAGTGGGAGTAGGTTATACCTACAACCAGTGATGTGCGAGAAGTCTTTTGTTCTTGATTGCGGCACGCATAGCTGCTCCAAACACCATGACCTCCTCTGGCTGCCACTGTCCAATGTTAGTATTATACGTTCGGGTTATAGAAGAGATATCTCACCCCTAGGTTATTGATGCATCTTCTCTCGCAAAACAGCTGTACACCTCTCTCGAGCCTCAGTTGTTCCCAGACACCAACTTCCCTCTCCCAAGGATCAGATGACCATGGTCCGATCGTGCAACAAATTGTCTTTTCAACCACGTTAATGAAACCGGCATCTTCTAGTCGCTGTTTGATGAAAGGGCCCACATGGAATGCCATTCCTGAAGCTTCACCTGCATCGAGCATTACCTTGCCCCAAGTTTTGTATGGGTGGTCAGGTCCAAGAGTATCATAATTTGATTCGAAGAAAGCGCCTGGCTCAGTGCAATCTATCCAACCTCCCGGTTTGAGAGATCTAGGCGTGGTAAGCAATGTTTAAAGAAATCTATGAAATCCCATACCTGAAACACTGATTATAGAATTTCGCCCAATCTGTGACCGATCCTAAAAGTTCTCTCTGGTGGATCATATCGTACTTGGCTTCATCTTCCCAATTCAGATTGAAATCATCGATCTCGAACCTTGCGTTCGGTGGTACCCAGGAGGGCTGGATAGGAGCCACATCGATCCCTTTGACATCGACCTCGGGATGTTTCTCAGCCATGTCCCTAGGAAGTATTAGAAACACTATTATTATCAAATGCTAGAAATTCAGTACATCACCCATATTCCTGTACCACACCCTATGTCTAGAATTCGCTAATGATTACTTAGTATTTGCTCCTGGTGATTTGCTTTTGAACG